>ERZ1645192.194-NODE-194-length-46131-cov-9.736349_pt1 | contig 46131 bp, 39 predicted proteins | sample MGYA00575354_ERZ1645192 | MGnify/ENA primary metagenome ERZ1645192 (study PRJEB40844, sample SAMN11349763) | freshwater sediment metagenome | isolation source: river sediment | host: Sediment | place: India: Faizupur Khadar , New Delhi | collected 2017-02-21 ...
CGGCAGTTTAGTCCCGAAAATTCGGGACTGGTTTAAGCCACTCACCCATCTCTCCAAATAACTTAATGGTGTTTCGGCAGTTTAGTCCCGAAAATTCGGGACTGGTTTAAGCCACTCACCCATCTCTCCTGTTAAAGAAGCCGGCGACAAAAATAGGAAAACAAGTATTAACTTCAAAATATGAACCTATTATTTATCCCCACTTATAAAAGCCCTGGTACCCAACTGGTGTCATATTCTCTCCAGCAGAATAACATTCTCCACATGATGCGTATGCGGGAACATGTCAACAGGCTGAACCGCAGCCACCCTGTATTTCTCCGACATCAATCCGGCATCCCGCGCCTGTGTCGCCGGATTACAGCTTATATATACTATCCTTGACGGACCGGCTGCAAGAATCTGGGCAATCACATCGGGGTGCATGCCGGCACGCGGCGGATCAGTAATAATCACATCGGGCCTGCCTTTTTCCTCAACAAATTTTTCATTAAGCAGCAGCCTGATATCTCCTGCATAGAACTCTGTGTTACCTCTATTGTTAATCCCCGAATTGATAAAAGCATCCTCAACCGCCTTTTCAATGTATTCCATCCCGACCACCTTCTTCGCCATCCCGGCAACATAACAGGCTATAGTTCCGGTTCCGGTATATAGGTCGTAGACCACCTCATTGCCTGTCAGTCCTGCAAATTCCCTGGCCGTTGCATAAAGCTTGCGGGCCTGCCCTGTGTTGGTCTGGTAAAAAGAAAGAGGCCCTATTCTGAATTTCAACCCATCCATTTCCTCAATCAGGTGGTCGTCACCGCTGTAAAGAACCGCTTCCTGATCGGCAAGCGAATCATTCTTCTTTGAATTTATTATATAATATAAAGAAGTGATCTGAGGGAACTCCGTCCTTAGATGTTCCATCAGGCCGTTTATCCGGTCCCTTTCATCCATGAAAAAGACCACAATCACCATCACGTTTCCGGAACTGGTGGTCCTGACAATAAGGTTTCGCAGAAAACCGCTCTGCTGCCGGAGGTTGAAGAATGCAAGGGATTTCCGGTGAGCATATCTCCTTACCGAATCCCTTATTGCATTCGAGGGTTCGGGCTGAAGATGACACTCCCTGATATCAAGTACCTTATCAAAGAGCCCTGGAATATGGAATCCCAGCGCGTCCTCACTGACACGGTCGTTGTCAGAAACCAGCTCTTCCCTTGTAAGCCAGCGCCTGTCGGAAAATGTGAACTCAAGCTTGTTACGGTAACGGTAGATATCTGATGATCCGAGTATAGGCCTGACTCCCGGAAGTTGCAGCTTCCCTATCCTTGTCAGACTGTCAACAACCTGTTTTTCCTTGAATTCCAGCTGCTTTTCATAAGGCAAATGCTGCCATTTGCAGCCCCCGCATACCCCGAAATGTACACATTGCGGAGCTATCCTGTCGGGGGAGTATTCATGGAACCTGATAACGGTTCCCTCCATAAACTTCCTTCTCTTCTTCCTGACCCTGATATCTACAACATCTCCCGGTATAAGCATCGGAACAAAGACCACCTGGCCCTCAAGTCTGGCTATTGCATTCCCTTCCGCTCCAACATCGCTGATTTTTACCCTTTCCAGTATCGGGTGTTCCCTGTTTCGTCCCACTATCAAAATTATTATATTGAAAAACTGATCAGTTATCCCTTAAGTTTATTAAGAATTTCAGACCCTCAACCATGAAAGGTACCACTGCATCACCGTGATCCAGACCGGGAAGAATCATTTTCGTACAAGTCGCTTCCGATGTTCCGTTAAGTATCAAAAGATTGTAAAGATCCTCGGTATTTGATACACTGACCTGAGTATCAGCATCCCCATGAATAAACAGTAACGGAATTTCAGATTTGTAAGCATAAGAGCTGTTCCAGACCAGCGAACCGTCAACAGTCGAGAAATCTGCATAGTGATAGTTATTCCTGAATTCATCAGTAAGAAGATCCGGGATGGAAGTAGTCAGTGCGGAATTAATTTCGACTATCGAATGATTCCCGTCATATAAATGACTCAGTCCTGATGCATAAGGCTCCTTAAGCAATTCATCAACTGAATTTTCGATATAGCCGTAGTAAGTATAAGCATTTATAATATAACCGATATATGCCGGGACCGGGTAAGACGGGGCTGAAACCAGATTTGACATCATCTTCGACAGATCATAGGGTCCCGCACCGCAGACGCTTCCTTTCAGATTCAGGTCATAGGATGAATGAAGCAGTTCGAGATCAGTGTGGGCATTGAAAGTAGCCAGGCCTCCCTGTGAATAACCAATCAGATAACATTCATTTTTGACTGAGATGCCGTCAAACTCATTTTCAGCCTCTGAAACAGCCTGGATCATCCGGATAACAGCTTCATTTGTAGGTACCTTCAGAAGATAAGGATGGGGAATGCCGGAAGAGCTGCCGAAACCCGGGTAATCGGGGATCACGACCACGAATCCCATCGAAGCCACAAATTCAAGTAATTGAAATGAGTAAGCAGCGGGATTCTCACTGGGGCATTCCGAATTTAAAGTATTTGTACCATTCTGAAAACTTAATACAGGATACTCACCCGGTGTTCCCGGAACTGAAACCAAACCCGATACCTCAATAGTTTTGCCTTTGACAACACTCCTGTATGTAATCCTGTACACCTTTACTCCGCCTGATACATAAGCTTCAAGCTCAGAAAGCCCCGGGTACGAGGAGGCTGCAACACTCAGGATACCGGTAATATATTCCTCCGGATACTCTCCGACAGGCTCCTTTCCTGTAAAATATCTATAATCGGGCCTGTCATCCCTGCTGCAGGAATAAACTGCAATTCCCGCAATGATCAGAACCAGGCTCAGCCTGAAATATGTTTTTTTGAAAGCCATACAATCCAAAATTTATGCATGTCACCCCGGCAGCCTGATTCCCCCTGTCCTTTTCAACCAACAGAAAATTACAGTTAAAGAAAAAGATCAGGCGCCTCATGGAAGGCTGCTTTAACTTCAGGTGTCAAAGATAGTTCTTATTGACATAAGCGCATATTTTATGCCTGCCATACTTTTCCTATCTTTGCTCAATTTTAAGGAATCAAATGGTTTCGGTACAGAATCTGACTGTCTCATTCGGGAGCTTTGACCTGCTCGACGATATTTCGTTCCTGGTGAACGAACAGGACAGAATAGGCCTGACAGGAAAAAACGGCGCCGGTAAAACAACACTTCTGAAAGTCATTTCAGGCGGTCTCAGTCCATCCAAAGGCAGGGTCGACAGACCAAAAGAGGTTACAATCGGCTACCTTCCACAGCAAATGAGTGTAAGTGATTCCACCACAGTGCTGAATGAAACCCTCTCGGCCTTTTCGGAGCTGCTGGCGCTGTCGGAGGAAATTGAAAGATGCACTACTGAGATCGCCACCAGGGAAGACTTTCACTCACAGGACTACCTTGACCTCTGCGACAGGCTTACCGAAACAGAAGAAAAATACAGGATCCTGGGGGGTGGAAATTATATGGCTGAAACGGAGCAGACTCTTGCCGGACTGGGATTTGAAAGAAAGGACTACAACAGAGCCACAAGGGAACTGAGCGGAGGATGGCGGATGAGGATAGAACTGGCAAAACTGATTCTCAAAAGACCATCGCTTATTCTTCTTGACGAACCCACAAACCATCTTGACATAGAATCGATACAATGGCTTGAAACCTTCCTTTCAGGCTATCCGGGAGCCGTGATGCTGGTGTCGCACGACAGGGCTTTTCTGGATAATGTTACCAACAGGACCATTGAAATATCACTGGGAAAGGTATATGACTACAGGGTGCCCTGGTCAGAATACGTTGCGCTCAGGGAAGAACGAAGAACCCAGCAGATCGCATCTTACAGGAACCAGCAGAAAATGATCGAGGACACCGAACGGTTTATTGAGCGCTTCAGGTACAAGGCGACAAAAGCCGTACAGGTCCAGTCGAAAATAAAACAACTGGATAAGATAGAGCGTATTGAGGTCGACGAGGAAGACAACTCAGCGATAAAGCTCCGGTTTCCTCCTGCGCCAAGGTCAGGGACAGTAGTTGTTGAAGCCCGCAGCCTGTCGAAAAGCTTTGGCATACACCACGTCCTGAACAAGGTATCTTTAGTTATCACCAGAGGAGAAAAGGTGGCCTTCGTTGGCAGAAACGGAGAAGGTAAAACCACATTTTCCAGGGTCATTATAGGTGAACTCGGGTTTGAAGGATCGCTTAAAATTGGTCATAACGTAAGGATAGGATATTTTGCCCAGAATCAGGATGAATTGCTGGACGAGAACCTCACAGTGCTGGAAACCATCGACAATGTGGCTAAGGGAGATATCCGGACAAAGATAAGAGACATGCTCGGCGCTTTTCTGTTCGGAGGGGAAGATGTCGACAAGAAAGTGAAGGTTCTGTCGGGAGGGGAACGTTCCAGGCTAGCCCTGGTAAAACTTCTCCTGGAACCATTCAACCTTCTCGTGCTCGACGAACCCACCAACCATCTCGACATGCGGTCCAAAGATATCCTGAAACAGGCCCTTCTGTCGTATGATGGCACGTTAATTGTGGTTTCCCACGACAGGGATTTCCTCGACGGGCTGGTCGCAAAAGTGTTTGAATTCAGGCACAACAGGATAAAAGAACACCTGGGAGGCATTTATGATTTTCTGAGAAACAAGAAGATCGCAAACCTGAAAGAAATTGAGAGGAAGGACAGGGCTTTGTCCGCCACAGGAAAAGAAGATGCATCTTCAAGCAAAATGAAGTATCTTGAAAAAAAAGAATATGACAGAAATCTCCGGAAACTAAGAAAAAGACTCGAAGATTCAGAAAAAAGAATAGGGGAAATGGAAGACGAACTGTCTGAAATCGACAGGAAACTGATGAACAATCCCGATCCGGCCTTCAGTGAGACATTATATAAAAGGTATGAAGAACTGAAAGGAGACCTTGACTCGGAAATGAATAACTGGACAGATTATTCTCATGAAGTCGAGGAATTTGAAAAAAAAGCCGATGCTAATGGAATATCCGAAGCTTGAAAAAGAATATCACGTTCATGTTTATGACACCGGTCCGGACGGACGGCTGAGCCTTTATTCCCTTTTCAATTACTTTCAGGATATTGCATCCGATCATGCCGTCCTTCTGGGGTATGGAAGAGATGAACTGCTGAAACAGAATCATTTCTGGGTGCTTTCAAGGATTTATGCCGAGATTGATAACCTTCCGGAGTGGGAAGAGACAATCAGACTCACATCGTGGCCCAGGGGAACCGATAAGCTTTTTGCCATCAGGGATTTTGAGATGAGATCTGCCGGGGGGCAACGGCTGGCCCGCGCCACTTCTTCGTGGTTGATAATCGACAGGGACAGCAAGCGTATACAAAGGCCCGACAACAACCTGACAAGGCTCAACTCAGATCCCGGGGAGGGAAACGGGATACTGAGGAATGCCGGAAAAATTGAGGCTGCACTTCCCGGCGGTAAAACCACTCAGCCCTTCAAGGTAAAAATAAGCGATCTCGACGTAAACCATCACACCAACAATACCAGTTACCTTCGGTGGGTAAGCGACACATACGATCTTGATTTCATCCTGCGGAATATACCTGAATCGGTTGAAATCAACTATCTTTCCGAATCAAGGTTCGATGATACAGTAGAAATACTTACTTCAGTCAGCGATGAAGATGCCGGCCTGTTCAGCCATTCAGCTCTCAGACCTGCCGGCAGCTCCGAACTTTGCAGAGTCAGAATACATTGGAAAAGAATACTTTCATAAAAATAAACAAGACAGGAAAATGAACCGGATCAATCATTTTGAATTTTACAGGGCATGGATTTTTGCCGGGCTCATCCTAATGATTATGGCTTCATGCGGTGTTTCAAGAAATGCGGCAGTCGACACCAAGGACCTATCCTATCTGTATAATCCGACCAAGAGTTCATTCAGGCCGGGGTTCAGTGTTTACAACGAATCCGATAACCTGTCTGTACTTACAGTAAGGCTCCCGGCTTCAAGTCTTTTTTTCTCAGAGGCTAATTCCAGAGGAATTCCCATTGCCCAGGTAATGGTTACAGTCAAATTATTCAATATCACCGGTGGAAGGACCCTTGCCGACACTGCCTTCACCGACCTCGACATTATCAGGGAAGAAGGCCGTCAGGAATACCTGTACAAGCTTCCTCTCAAAGTGGAGCCCGGAACCGAATACAACGCAGAAGTCAAAATCCTCGATAAGCTGAAAGCAGAGGTTGTCCAGTCGTTTGTATCCTTCAATACCACATCCGTAAGTAACAGGTATAATTTCATCGTAAGAGGCCATGCAGGAAAAAATGAGATAATCAGCCCGGTGGTCAGGCCCAATCAGTTTGTAAATCTCCTCTACCCGAAACGGCAACCCGACAGCCTGATCATCTCAGTATTTAAACCGCTGTCAGAAGTACCTTACCCCCCTTCAATACTTCTTCCCGAAAAAATCATCGACTACGAACCCGACACAGTAATAGCGATCGTTTATTCCGATACCCTTCCTCTCATGTTCCCTGACGAGGGAGTATTTTTCTGCGCTCCTGAAAGGGACTCCGAGGAGGGATTCACCTTTCTCAACTTCGGGCCTGGTTTTCCGGCAATGAATGATCCCGAACTTATGATCCGGCCTCTTGCCTACCTGGCCTCAGAAGATGAAATGAATGCCATGCGTTCATCCGACAGGCCAAAACTCGCACTGGATGAGTTCTGGCTGAAATGTGGCGGCAATGTCGACAGATCGAGGGAACTGATCCGAATATTCTATACAAGGATACTATACGCTAACCAATATTTCACATCGTTCAAGGAAGGATGGAGAACGGAAAGGGGAATGATATACACCATTTACGGTCCGCCCGACAAAGTATATAAAAACTCTGAAGAAGAAAGCTGGGGCTACAGGAGGCCAGTCCTTAAATCGACATGGGGAGGAAGGGTACATCTTCAGGAACAATATCTGTTCTTCAACTTCAAACAAAGGAAAAGCCGTTTTTCAGACAACGACTTCTACCTCAGCCGCAGCGAGACATTGGTTTCATACTGGGACAGGGCGGTTGCCAGCTGGAGAAAAGGACTTGTCTTCAGACTCGACAATCCTGAGGATCTTTAATATAATCAAATGAAAGAAAGCGATTGCATCTACGGCCTGAGGCCGGTTATCGAGGCTATCAGGGCCGGGAAACAGATCGACCGCCTGCTGATACGGCAGGGACTTCAGGGCGCCCTTTACCACGAACTGATGACCGAGGTACGTGACCATAAAATCATATTCCAGATAGTGCCGCTGGAAAGAATAGAACTTGTCACCAGGAAAAACCACCAGGGTGTGCTTGCATGGCTCTCACTTATTGAATTCCAGTCGGTGGAGAACCTTCTTCCAATGATCTTCGAGAAGGGGGAGGATCCGCTTATCATAGCCCTTGACGGAGTTTCGGATGTAAGAAACTTCGGAGCTATTGTAAGAAGCGCAGAATGTCTTGGAGCACATGCAGTTGCGATACCAGCCAGAGGATCCGCCCGAATAACCGCCGATGCAGTCAAAACATCGGCCGGAGCTCTGCATACTCTCCCTGTGTGCAGGGAAGCAAGCATTGTCAGGGCTGTTCAGTTCCTGAAGGAATCAGGCCTGAAAGTCATAACAGCCGGAGAGAAATCGGGAGACATTGTTTCAGAAGCTGATCTTTCAGGTCCTGCCGTTGTGATTATGGGTTCCGAAGACAAGGGGATAAGCAGGGAACTTGTTGCACTGGCCGACCGCCAGGTAAGAATACCAATGAAGGGGGAGATCAGTTCACTAAATGTATCAGTGGCCGCAGGAATTCTTCTCTATGAAATAGCCAGGCAAAGATCGCAGATCAGCCGATAATGCCAAGTATCCTTTGATCCAGCATATTCTGGTCTGCAGTAAATGAAGCAAGACCGGCAAGTGTCAGCAGAGTATCCGGCGCTATGGATCCTTCCTTAATCCGGTCCTTCCATCTGGAAAACACAGGTATCTTACCGTCCGAAGCGATGGCTGCCAGTTCCTCCCTGCTGAGATGAGGAAACATATCGCCACATCCCTCCCCCTGGGCAATCCTTACAATCTCCTGACCTGAAGAAGGCAGCTTCTGCTGAAGCCTTTCAACAAATCCCAGTACTTTGTCATCCACCTCCCAGAATTTTTCCACTCCGTAACCGCTGGCTGAAGGATAAATACTGACCTCATAATTCTCGTGAGTGTGCGATTCGAATTTCCCGCTGAGGGTTTTTCTTCCGGCAGCTGCCACTTTCGGCGGCATGGTGAAGACATCGGCTCCGGCAAGCATCTCAAGCTGGTTGTGATGCCTGAGGCTGGCTGCAATCAACATGGTCTGCCATTCGTTCTGACCTGAAATTGCAGTCACCCAGTTCTGCGAAGCAATCACTGCCCTCTCGCCTGCACCTGAACCGTCGCCCAGCTTATTATCCATCATGAAAGCACCTATCCTTCCAAGAAAAACATTTACAAAATCAGGACGGGCAATGCTTGTTATAAGCACATTCTGCCTGGCGCTGAATCCGAGAGTGAAGTTTATCTTAACGCCTGCTTCCTTTAAACGCCTGGCTCCTATCAGCCCTTCCGCAGTGAAAGGTACTTTTACAATAAACTGGTCGGGACATATCTCATGATACCTCTTCCCGTAATACTCAATAGCCTTTATATCATGCGCCGTATCTGTGTGTAATTCAACACTCACCAGACCTCCGAACCTGGATGCAAGCCTCAGACCATGCCTTGCATTGAGCATAAATGCTATTTCCCTAACCCTCGATTCAAGGGGAAGTTCATGAACAATATGCCTGGCCTCAGAAATAAAAACATCGTAAATCCCCTTCTGTATCTCATTGTTAAGAAGGGTATTGTTGGTGGTAAGAGCGCTCATCTCGCTGGTCCAGTTAGCTTCGGCCTCATCAATATCTCCCGTGTCGAGCCAGAGATCCGTACCTGTATCCTTCAAAGCCTGCCAGAAAGGATCCTTCTTCCCGTTAACATGCTTCTCATTCAGATTAGCCCAGATAAAGTCGCTTATTCTCGTGTTAAGGTCAGCCATCTCTTCAGTATTTTCAAATGTTATCTTTGTCCCTGGTCGCCCGGGATATAATTTCATGTATAAACAATCATGCTGATCAGATGTTTCCCGGGCCGCTGCAAAAATATATAAAATACACGTCAGTTTTACTGAATATTTCTAGCTTTATGTCACAAAAAAATCAATTATGAAGATATTCCGGGGATTTCTGCTGTTGTTTTGCTTTATTCCGCTTCAGGGGCAGACCATATATGAAAAATACTTCACCGACAAGGTTTTACGGTTTGATTTCATGCTTGCCGGGAACAGTAATGAAACAGCTGTATATCCTGTAGGTATGAAAGAAGAGCCATATTTTGCAGGGTCAAGGCAGCACCTCATCGATCCCTTCAATTATGGAAATTTCAAATATGAAGTGTTCGATTTTTCCGGAAATATGCTTATCTATTCCCGTGGATTCTGCACCCTTTTCCAGGAATGGCAGTCCACTGAAGAAGCCCGCACCACCGACCGGAGTTTTTATGAAGTTGCAACCATGCCCTTTCCAAAAGAAAAGGTTCGCTTTATTCTCAGCCTGCGGGAAAAAAACGGAAGCTTTTCCAGACTTTACGAAACAACCATCGACCCGGACGATTTCTATATCCGAAGGGAAAAACCAATAAATACTTCTTTCTCGAGAATACACGGGTCTGGCGATCCCTCCCGCTCTGTTGATCTTGCTTTCATTGCCGAGGGATACAGAGCTGATGAAATGGAAAAATTCAGGAATGACGTAAAGAGACTTTCCGAGGTTCTGATCGCAGAACCTCCCTTTAACGAATACAAAGACAAAATAAACGTCTGGGCTGTCGAAGCTGTTTCCGAAGATACCGGAACCGATGTTCCGGGTGAAAGGATTTATGTCAATACAGTTCTGAATTCGAGTTTCTACACCTTCGGAACCGACAGGTACCTGACCACTACAGACATTAAGGCGGTCAATGATCATGCTTCGGTGGTACCCCACGACAACATAATCGTTCTTATCAACAGCGAAAGGTACGGAGGCGGCGGGGTTTACAACTATTACAGCGGCACAACGGCAGGACATAAGCTTTCGCCGGTAGTTTTCATTCATGAATTCGGACATGGTTTTGCCGGACTGGCTGATGAATATTATACATCGGACGTGGCATATAATGATTTTTATCCGCTGAAAACGGAGCCATGGGAACCAAACATAACTACCCTGATCAGTTTTGAATCAAAATGGAAGAACCTGATCTCAAAAGACACACCCATGCCGACACCCGCAGAGGAGAAGTACAAAAACACTGTGGGATTATTTGAGGGAGGAGGTTATTCGGCCAAAGGGATTTACAGGGCCGAAGCAGACTGCCGTATGAAAAGCAACGGCCCCCGGGGATACTGCACAGTATGCCGTGAGGCCGTCAGGAAAATGATCGAGTTCTACATCAAATAGATGAAGGGGTTATCATTCAGCCCCGTAAAATGGATGGAAATCACTTGTTCCTGCGATCGATAAGATAAAAAATCACCAGGGCGAGTCCGCCAAAGATGAAGATCATCGAAAAATAACCCGATGCATCGTTCGGGAATACTTCAGCCATATCCAGCAGGGCCCCTGCAATAATACCAAAGCCTACGCCTATCAGAAGCATGCCCGTCTTCAGGGCAAACTTGCCCCAGTTGAACCATGGGACATGCGTCTTGCCTGTATTGAACAGGCTTGCATCCGCGCCTTTCTCAATAAGCGCCATGCGCTCCCTGTTGCGGGTGGTGAAAAAAAGATACACTATCCCGAAGATCATTGCGAAAAAAGCTATAAAGCCAATCAGTGGTTCCATTGTTTTAAGTTATTGGTTAGTACTTACATTTTGCCCTTTAGACACAACATTAAGTACCGGGGTTACATAAATCACGAAGAAAATATTTGAAAAATCCTGCATACATTTACTTTAAATACACCTGGTACGGTAACCAAACCGTAACTTTATGCGTCAAAGAACCGGAATGGAACCAGGAAGCGACAAATACTATATCGAAAAGGTTCTTGCGGGAAACGTAAATGCCTTTTCCTGTCTGGTTGAAGTACACAAGGACAAAGCTTTCAACCTCGCTTTCAGGATTTGCGGAAACCGGGAAGAAGCAGAGGAGGTGGCTCAGGACGCATTCCTGAAAGCTTACCGCTCGTTAAGCGATTTCAGGATGCAGAGCAGTTTTGCCACCTGGCTTTACAGAATTGTATATAATACAGCCGTGTCACTGGTCAGAACCCGTAAAGGCAAAGTCCTGTCGCTCGAGGAATTCCCTGCTGATGCCGTCGACTTCCTGTCGGTATCAGGAAATGAAGAAGAAGCTGTCGCTGAGTACAGAAATGCTCTTATTAACTTCGCACTGCAGAAACTGCCTGAAGATGAAAGAGGGTTGATCACCCTTTATTATTACAATGAGCTGCCTGCAGATGAGATTTCAAAGATCACCGGCATAAGCAAAAACAATCTGAAGGTCAAGCTCTTCAGAGCAAGGCAGAAAATTGCCGGGATAGTAAGAAAAGCTGAAATAAAAAGTGTATTGCTGCCATGAACATAAATAAAACAGATGCTGACAGGTTCCTGGAAAGATATCTCAATCCGGGCACTGTTGAAAAAGCTCCTGAGGGATTTGTCTCCAAGACCATGACAAGGATCAGAATTGAATCTGTTCCTGACAGAAAGAGTTTTCTTAAACGCTACAAGGTGCCTGTTATTTCCACTATTGTAGTTTCACTTCTGATTGCAGCAGCAGCAGCCCTGACTCCTTCACAGAACTCCGCGAATATTTTCTCCGGAATCGCCGAATACATAAAAATTCCCGAATCATTATTATCGGGAATTTCAGAAATCAAACTTCCCGAGATCCGGGCCACGGGGATAAACTTGCCTGAATGGCTTCCCTATGCACTGACAGCGATGTTATTGTTCGGAATAGTAGACCGTGCTCTTTTCAGGATATTTCACAGGGAATAGTCAATCCCTGAGTTCTCTGCATTTAATCTAAAGATCCAGCACGCGGGTGTTCAATCCCTTTGCATTGAGCGACCTGCTCATGGCCAGAAGAACTTCCCTTATACCCAGCTTAATGTCGCAGCTGCCCTTAAGATGTACTATCATTGCACATTGTTCCGCCTGAACAGGATCGTGACCGCATACTTCAACAAGCGATTTTATGACATGATCGAATGTATTAACCTCATCATTGTACAGGATAAGCGAATGTACTTCGTCCCCGCTGCTCTTCCTGTCGCTCCTGCGTAATGTTTTCTCCTTCATCTTTAATTTTCAAAAAGTTTTCTTGCCTTATCAACCGGTATCTCCCTGCTTCCGGCATAAGCAACCACTCTGGCCTCACTGTAGCCGTTCCGCTGAAGCAGGTCAGCATAAGCGGAAGCACTTTCAAAAGTAATAAATTTTCCTATCAGATATACCTGGCTTCCATCTTCAGCCTCAACTATTTCAAATCCCCTGTCTCCAGCCATGGTCCTGAACACCCCTACAGCCTCTTCCTTAAGAGGTTTGACTGATCTTGTAACTTCTACCCTGAATGAGAGGGTTGCAGGTTCAGCCGGACCCCGGGCCTGCCTGACTACATCTTCCTGAAGAGATCTTCTGCCCCACTCATCTTCCATCAGAAGGGCTCTTTCCAACGAAACCGGCTTATCGTCGAGGACCGCTGTAAGAAAAGAATCCCTGAATCCCATCTGCCTCAGGATTCCCAGAGAGCGCTCGGCATCCTCCCTCCTTCTGAACAAACCTGCAAAATATCTTACTGATGATGTCCCCGGAACACCATACCCGTAAACTGGCGTTATTCCCCTGAAAAAGGACGGATCGACAGACTTGCTGAAAACACCCATCTGTATTCGGTAAACAAGTCCGGCTGGCGCTTTCTGGTCCATGGCAATAATATTTCTCCGGATTACAGCCGGATCCTTTTCAATCCTGAAAAGAGAGATCACTATACCTGAATCCTGCTTTTGCCCGGACTTCTCCTGACTTTTTTTCTGAATGCTGTCACTAACAGCTCCTATCCCTGCCCTGCCGAACCGCTCATCGGCCAGCTTCTGATAATCAAGGGCAAGCGCCTCAGCTTCTGAAGCCCTGTCTTCTGCTTCTTTTTGCCGCAGGGAAGAAAGGCCTGCAGACTGCCTCCTGTATACTGCAGCAATTGAATTAAGCGAATCAGCCATTACCTGGTACTTCATGGCATCCGACAGCAGCCTGTCATATTCAGCCGGAACTTCCTGACGTACCGGAACCTGATTCTCCGGAGTCTTTGCAGGAGGATTGACGGGCAGGTCCTGGGAAAACAAGACACCCCGGATTGTAATAACCGCAATTAATATCAAAAACCCTATCCTGGTGTATTGCACTTTTTTAATCACTAATATCCTGTGTTTTTATTATCTGCTCAATAAATAAAAGTCCGGGCTCTCATGTGAAAAGCATAACCCTGCCTGAAAATTTCATGTTAATAACAATTTTTACCTTACTATCAGAAAACTGTTCAAACTTCGTAAATTTAACCCTAAATACAAAATCTATACCAGTATGGTAAAACTAAAGGAAGGCATGGCTGCGCCGTCGTTCGAAGGCACAGACCAGGAGGGCCGTAAAGTCAGGCTTAGTGATTTCACAGGTAAAAAGCTGGTTCTCTATTTTTATCCAAAGGACAATACGTCGGGCTGTACTGCAGAAGCCTGCAATCTGCGCGACAACCATGAGGAATTTCTGAAAAAGGGATTCGCAGTGGTCGGAGTAAGCACCGACAGTGAAAAATCGCACAGGGGATTTGCTGACAAATATTCACTTCAGTTTCCCCTTATCGCCGATACTACAAAGAAAATTGTAAACGACTACGGAGTATACGGAGAAAAGAAAATGTACGGAAAAAGTTTTTTCGGAATAGTAAGGACAACTTTCATTATTGATGAAGAAGGAAAAATTGAGCAGATAATCGGGAAAGTGGATACGAAAAACCATTCGGAACAGATATTCAAATTGTACCAGAAATAAATACCAACATGAGCAACGAAAGAAAAGAAATCAGCAAGGAAAAGCTGAAGGCGCTTGAAATGACAATCGGTAAGATCGAGAAGGATTTCGGAAAGGGAACCATCATGAAACTTGGCGACCATGCCATTGAAAACATCCAGGTAATACCATCCGGATCGATAGGGCTCGACGCTGCCCTTGGAATCGGAGGTTACCCCAGGGGAAGGGTTATCGAGATCTACGGCCCGGAAGCCTCAGGAAAGACCACACTGGCAATCCATGCTATTGCCGAAGCACAGAAAAACGGCGGTATAGCTGCCATCATTGATGCCGAGCATACTTTCGACAGAAACTATGCTGAAAAACTGGGTGTCGACGTTGAAAACCTGCTGATATCCCAGCCCGACAACGGGGAGCAAGCCCTCGAAATCACCGACAACCTTATCCGTTCAGGTGCGCTCGACATAATTGTTATTGACTCAGTCGCAGCCCTTACTCCAAAGGCCGAGATCGAAGGTGAAATGGGCGATTCCAAGATGGGCCTGCAGGCAAGGCTCATGTCACAGGCGATGAGAAAACTGACTGCCAATATAAGCAAGACAAATACTTCCTGCGTCTTCATCAATCAGCTAAGGGATAAAATCGGGGTTATGTTCGGAAACCCTGAAACAACGACCGGCGGGAACGCACTGAAATTCTATGCCTCGGTAAGGGTTGACATCCGCAGAACCAACCAGCTTAAAGACGGCGAAGAAATAACAGGGAACAGGACAAGAGTAAAAATTGTAAAGAACAAGCTTGCCCCGCCTTTCAAAAAAGCCGATTTCGACATCCTTTACGGCGAGGGAATCTCGCAGCTCGGAGAAATAGTGGATCTCGGAGTTGATTTCGACATTATCAAAAAAAGCGGATCCTGGTTCAGCTACGGCGATACAAAACTCGGCCAGGGAAGAGATGCCGTCAAGCAGATTATAAAAGACAACCCTGAACTCTGGGACGAACTGAAACAAAAAATTTCCGAAGCTCTTAGAAAACAATAAACAAACTTACTGACCATTATGAAGAGGACTTCCTACCTGCCGATGATTGCGATCGTCCTGGCTGTTTTTTCATGCAAACCGACCTCCCCCGGACCCGTATCCGGTGAGGCAACAGAGGAAATAAACACAACTCTCACCGGGGAAGAAAAGGCGGGAGGCGTTATGACTCCTGAAATAATGCAGAAATTCGGCCGGCTGGGATCCTTTGCACTGTCACCTGATGGTTCTGCAGTGTTGTATACGGTAACCCTTACCGACCTGCCCACCGAAAGAAGGCACACAGATATTTTCAGCATAAGTCTTGCAGGAGGCGAACCCGTAAGATTAACCACACAGGGTGGCTTTTCCCCGCAATGGTTCGATGAAGGAAGAAAAATAGCATACATAAACGGTCAGGACCTTATGACAATGAATCCCGACGGTTCTCAACAAAACAGGGTGGAAGGCATCTCCGGATTCGAAACCTTTAACATTTCACCCGACGGGAAAAACATCCTCTTCACAAAAAGGGTCAAACTCGACCAGACATCCAATGAGAAACACGGCTTTTCAAATGCAAAGGTAAGGATCATTGATGACCTGATGTACAGGCACTGGAACTCATGGAGCGACTATTCATACAGCCATATCTTCGTTGCTTCCTTTAACGGCAAATCAGTCTCGGGCGAAAAGGACATAATGAAGGAACAGAAATTTGAATCGCCCACAGCGCCCTATTACGATGAACGTGAAATAGCATGGAGCCCCGACGGAAAATATATAGCCTACACATCCAAAAGGCTCAGGGGAATAGATGACGCAAGAAGTACAAATTCTGATATTTATCTCCGGGAACTGGCATCAGGAAATGAAATCAACATCACTGAAGGTAACGGAGGATATGACAGGTATCCGGTTTTCTCGCCTGACGGCTCAAAAATTGCTTATCAGAGCATGGAGAGAAACGGCTATGAAGCTGACCTCGACCGCCTCTTTGTTTATGATATCAACAACCGAAGCCGTACGTGGATCACCCGGGAATGGCAATTTGATGTGGAAAACATTTCATGGGCCGATGAACGGAACATCTGGTTTACCTGCTCACACCTGGGTACCGCCCAGATATTCAGAACAGATCTTAACACGGGAAATGTCGTAAAGGTAACAGATGGAGTTCATAACCTGGGCCCCCTCAGCCTCAGACAGGGAGTACTCGTTTCAGGTATAGCTTCCATGTCGATGGCGCCTGAAATTGCTGCTGTCAGCATGACCTCCGGCGAGATAAGGCAGTTGACTTCAATTAACAAGCCTATCTACGAGTCGGTCAGAATGGGCAAAGTAGAAGAAAAGTATATCAGGACCAAGGACAATAAAGACCTGCAGATGTGGGTGGTATATCCTCCATCATTCAATCCTTCGGAGAAATACCCTGCTCTCCTGTTCTGCAACGGCGGACCACAGTCGACTCTCGACCAGTTCTGGTCGTACAGGTGGAATCTCCAGATGATGGCTGCCAAGGGATATGTTGTTTATGCTCCCAACAGGCGAGGTGTTGCTGGCTTCGGACAGGCATGGAAGGAACAGATATCAGGCGACTATGGAGGTGCAAACATGCAGGATTATCTCGATGCCACCGATGCCATGGCCAGAGAACCCTATATAGATCGTGAAAGGATTGGAGCAGTGGGAGCCAGTTACGGAGGTTTCTCGGTTTACTATCTGGCAGGGATCCACGGCGGACGATTCAAAGCTTTCATTTCCCACTGCGGAATGTTCAACTTCACAAGCTGGTACGGTTCCACCGAGGAGCTATGGTTCCCTAATAAGGACATTGAAGGACCATACTGGAACAATCCAAAGAGCTACCAGTTCTCCCCACACCTGAGGGTTGAAGAATGGGATACGCCAATAATGATTATTGTCGGGGCAAACGACTTCAGGATCCCTTACACCCAGAGCCTCGAAGCATTCCAGGCTGCACAGATACTTGGGGTCCCGAGCCGGCTTCTCTTCTTCGAGGATGAAACCCATTTCGTACTCAGACCGCAAAACTCGGTTATCTGGCAAAGGGAGTTCTTCGAGTGGCTTGATCTGTACCTGAAATAAATGTTCAGGCTTCCCAGGCCGCTGTTTCAGCAATGGCTTGGCGCAGCGTCATGGCTCAGGTGGATTTTGTAACAAACCAATAACTGTTTCCACCTTATCTCCGGGTGTCAGTTCACCGTCGATCCAGTGGATAACAACTCCTTTCCGTTCCATTCCGCGGAACCAGGTCATCTGCCTCTTGGCAAACTGGTGAATGGCTGTCTCAAGCGACTTTACCATATCATCATAGCCTGTTTTGCCTGTGAGGTAAAGAGTTATATACTTGTATTCCAAACCATAGTAAATCAGTGTCTCAGAATCAATTCCCTGATCGAGAAGCTTCTCAACTTCCTGTATCATTCCTTCCTTGAGCCTTGCCCTGAGCCTGGCGCTTATCCTCTCCCTGCGCATCTCCCGGTTGTAGAGAACCCCGATCACAAGGGGATTTGAAACAGGAAATGCAGCAGTTGACTCCCTGTTGTCAGCGAGGAATTTTTCTATCTCGATGGCCCTTATCGCTCTTTTTTTCGTATCAATATCAGTAAGGTTATGCAGTTTCCTGTAACCTGAAAGAATTGCTGAAAGCTCCTCCATGGTCTTGTTCTCGAGTATCTTTCTCATATCTGGATCGGGCGGTACCTCAGGAAGCCTGTAACCCGACACCACTGAGTCGATATACATTCCCGATCCTCCGCAGACAACAGGGAATTTTCCTCTTTCCCTGAAATCCCTCAGAACCCTGACGAAATCGCGCTGATACTCGAACACACTGTAACGGTAACCCGGCTCCCTTATGTCGATAAGATGACATGGAACCTGAATTCCGTCGACCAGGTAATCTCTGTAATCCTTCCCGGTCCCGATATTCATCTGTTTGTAAACCTGCCTTGAATCGGCGCTGATCACCTCTCCTCCCAGCCTCAGGGCCAGTCTGGCGGCCAGGTCCGTCTTGCCTGATGCCGTTGGTCCGGTAATAACCAGCATATCATATCCCGAGGTTCTCTTTCCCGACTCCATCATTCCGAATAATAAAAGAAAAAACAAATTACCATAAATTTATTTAATTTTGGGCCTCTAAACCAGTTCGCAGATGGATTTTAAATTTCTGGCTGACACGGTCAGGAACCTTATCCTGAATACCGTAAAGGAATGGGATATAATATACACTGAAAACAAACCTGCAAGGTTGTTTTCACGAAGCCTGTTTCTTCCCCTGGTGACACTCGCTTCAATTTCAACATTCCTTGGAGCTTTCCTTTTCACCAATACCGAACTTACCAACGTCTATTCGTTAATAGCCGGGATAAGATATTTTGCAACTATGACAATAGTAGTCTATGGAACTGCACTGGCCATGAGAGAAATCATGAAAACCTTCGGATACGGGAATGATACGGGCACAGCTTTCAAAATCGTTTCAGCCTCACTTGTTCCCCTGCTGCTCTGCCAGATACTCAGCCAGCTTTTTGAATCATTCATCTTCGTCAACATCCTGGCATTTTTCGGTTTCTATATTCTTTATACCGGAATTGAAAGAATGCTGTCGCCGACAGATTCCGACCGTATAAAAATGATGATAGCAGTCCCCATGGTATTTTTTATATTGTTCATCCTGACAGGCAGGATTGTTTCCCAGATTACAGATAAGTTTTATTTCTCAATATTTTCCTGAGACTTATGAGGAGATCGGCCGGATCAGATATTGTTATTAAAAACAAGAAGGCTTCTCACGATTATGAGTTTCTGGAAAAGTTCATAGCCGGAATAATGCTTACAGGCACAGAGATCAAGTCGGTACGTGCCGGTAAAGCCGCCCTTACTGATTCCTATTGCCAGTTCACAAACGGCGAACTGTATTTAAAAGGAATGCACATAGCCGAATACTGGTGGGGAAACCTCAACAACCACAATCCGATGAGGGAAAGGAAACTCCTTCTGACGAACAGGGAGCTGAGGAAGATGGAAAGAAAGGTAAAGGAAACAGGTCTTACGATAATAGTAATAAAGGTATTCATTAACGAAAGAGGCCTTGCCAAAGCTGAAATAGCCCTCGCCAAAGGAAAGAAGGAATATGACAAGCGTGAAACCCTGAAACGCCGTGACGCCGACAGGGAACTCGACAGGATAAGAAAAAGATGATCAGAAGTTCGGGCTCAGCAGGTACCTCGAGTAGAACTTTGAAATATTTTCCACTGCTTCATCCGAAGTATCGACAAGAGTGAATATATCAAGATCCTCTGGCGAAATGTTGCGTTCCTCTTCCAGCATAACCTGTTTGATCCAGTCAATCAATCCGCTCCAGTACTTAACTCCTACCAGAACAATCGGAAATTTCCCGATCTTTCTCGTTTGTATAAGGGTAATGGCTTCAAACAGTTCATCGAAGGTCCCAAACCCGCCGGGAAGGACAATGAATCCCTGGGCATACTTCATGAACATTACTTTCCTTACAAAGAAATGATCGAAGGTAATGAGCTTGTCGGAATCTATAAAAGCGTTGGCATGCTGTTCAAACGGAAGGTCAATATTTATCCCTACCGATTTGCCGTTTCCCCTCCTGGCGCCCTTGTTGGCAGCTTCCATTATTCCGGGGCCCCCTCCGGTAATAACTCCATACCCGCTCTGAACAAGTTTAAAGGCTATATCTTCCGCCAGCTTGTAGTACTTGTCATTATAATGAGTCCGGGCCGATCCGAATATTGAAACACAGGGCCCTATCCTGGCCAGCTTTTCAAAACCCTCAACAAGTTCGGAGATGATCTTGAAGACCCTCCATGAATCTGTTACATGTATCTCGTGCCACGACTTTTGTGCGAAAGCTTCACTGATCGGATCAGCGTGTTTTTCATCCTTCATAAGCTTATTTTTGCAGAATTCAAATATAAATAAAAACTAAACCCTGAGCTCATGCTCAAGGAATTTGGCAGTATGACTTTCCCGGCAATTAAGGAGATCTTCTGGGGTTCCTGCAAAAATCAGGTTTCCGCCGTTCCTTCCACCCTCCTTACCAAGGTCAATTATATAATCAGCCATCTTGATTACATCCATGTTATGTTCGATCACAATAACCGTGTTTCCCCTGTCGACCAGCTTATTCAAAACCTCCAGCAGAACCCTGATATCTTCAAAATGAAGTCCGGTAGTAGGTTCATCGAGTATGTAAAGTGTCTTTCCGGTATCCTTGCGCGAGAGTTCTGCAGCAAGCTTTATCCTCTGTGCCTCACCTCCCGAAAGCGTGGTTGATTGCTGACCAAGTCTTATGTAACCCAGTCCTACATCCTGTAAGGTCTTTATTTTATGATATATCGATGGAATATTCGCAAAGAATTCAACGGCCATATTGACGGTCATGTCAAGCACATCACTGATCGACTGACCTTTATACTTCACTTCAAGGGTTTCCCTGTTGTACCTTTTCCCGTTGCATTCGGTGCAATGCACATATACATCGGGAAGAAAATTCATTTCTATGGTTTTGACTCCTGCGCCTTCGCATCCCTCGCACCTGCCTCCTTTTACATTGAAGGAAAACCTGCCGGCCCCGAATCCCCTTATCTTAGCTTCCGTGGTTTGTTCAAACAGCTTACGGATATCGGTGAACACACCGGTGTAAGTAGCCGGGTTCGATCTGGGAGTCCTTCCGATAGGCGACTGATCGACCTCGATAACCTTGTCGAGATTCTCCAGCCCAAGAATATCCCTGTAAGGGAGCGATGCTTTGCCCGAGTTATGGAACCGTCTCGCCAGCGCCGGATGAAGCGTCTGGTTCACCAATGAGGATTTGCCGCTTCCCGATACGCCGGTGATGCAAATAAACGTTCCCAGAGGAAATACCACATCCACATTTTTAAGGTTGTGCCCGGTGGCGCCAGTCATAACAAGGTATTTCCCGCTTCCATTTCTCCTTTTCTCAGGTATATTGAACTTATGGCTGTTGTTGAGATAGCCGGCCGTAAGCGTGTCAAAAGCCCTGATCTCACCGGGAGTTCCCGAAGCAACCACTTCCCCGCCATGACGCCCGGCCCCGGGGCCCATGTCGATTATGTGATCCGACGATAGTATCATCTCCTTGTCGTGCTCCACCACTATCACCGAGTTGCCCGCATCCCTCAGCTGCTTGAGGGAAGAAATAAGTCTCATGTTATCCCTCTGATGAAGACCTATGCTTGGCTCGTCAAGGATGTACAGAACATTCACCAGCTTTGAACCTATCTGAGTAGCAAGCCTGATACGCTGGCTCTCTCCTCCTGAAAGAGTTCTTGCTCCCCTGTTAAGCGAAAGGTAATCGAGCCCCACCTCAACCAGGAATCCAAGCCTGCTCCTTAACTCCTTGATTATCTCGGCAGCAATTGTCCGTTGTTTGTCTGACATCCTTTCGCCTACATTCTCCATGAATGCCGACAACTCCCTGATATCCATTGCAGCAAGCTCCCCGATATTCTTCCCTCCTATCCTGAACCAGAGCGATTCCTTTCTGAGTCTTGTTCCGGAACATTCCGGACAGGTATTATACTGGACATACTGATCTCTCATCCTGGCCCCGTTCTTCTTGCCGTTGATCACTTCTATGTTCCCGACGAAGTTGACCACACCTTCAAATGTCATGAGGTAATTTGAAGTCATGCCCAGCGGGGTATTCGAGAGCTTGAGTATTTCATCCGAACCATAAAGCACTTTGTTGAGTGCTTCCTCGGGGATATCTGAAATCGGGGTATCGAGGGTGAATCCGTTCTTTTCAGCAATTGCCTCTATCTGCCAGAATATCCAGATATTCTTGTATTTTCCCAGCGGCTCTATACCGCCTTTTCTTATGCTGAGCGAAGGATCGGGTATTATTTTGCTCATATCGATGCTCGATATTTCTCCCAATCCGTTGCAATGAGGACAAGCCCCAAGCGGTGAGTTGAACGAGAAGGTATGAGGGGCAGGTTCATTGTATGAGATTCCGGTAACAGGGCACATGAGATGCCGGCTGAAGAACCTTGGTTCCGGATTCTCTGCTTCCAGCACCATCATCACACCGTCTCCCTGATCGAGCGACATCATCACCGAGTCGCGAAGGCGCTTTTCGGTAACATCCCCCACCCTGAACTTGTCTACTACCAGTTCGATATTGTGAGTCTTGTACCTGTCGAGTCTCAGGCCGTGAGTCATCTCCTTTATTTCCCCATTGATCCTTACACTCAGGAAGCCCTTCCTTCTGAGCTGTTCAAAAAGCTCCCTGTAATGTCCCTTCCTTCCTTTTACCAGAGGCGACAGGAAAAATATCTTTTTGCCGTCATAGCGGCTTTTTACAAGATCGAAAATCTGGTCGTCGGTGTACCTTACCATTTTTTCCCCTGAAGCCCATGAATATGCATCTCCGGCCCTCGCATACAACAGTCTCAGAAAATCATATATCTCCGTGATGGTCCCTACTGTGGATCTGGGGTTTTTATTCGTGGTTTTTTGCTCTATGGAGATAACAGGACTTAATCCGGTTATCTTGTCCACGTCAGGCCGTTCCATTCCCCCAAGAAATTGCCGTGCATAAGCCGAAAGGGTTTCCATGTAACGCCTCTGTCCTTCTGCATATATTGTGTCGAAGGCAAGCGACGACTTTCCGCTTCCGCTCAGGCCGGTTATAACAACCAGCCTGTTTCTGGGAATGGTCACATCAATATTCTTCAGATTATGAACCCTGGCTCCGTAAACCCTGATCTCTTCCTTCATTGCAATCCAAACTGACCTTTATCAGTCGTTTATCCCTTCATATACCCTTGTGCGCATTCCCTCATCAGGTATCCAGATAAGGTACTCCTTGTTCGGACGCGGCGTAAAGTAAGCTTTCCGGAGCCATGGATTCAGGAACTTAAGAATTTTGTAGTTGGTATTGTATTTTGCTGCGAAATCCGAAAAATCGGAAACAGCAGTGTCGACTTTTACTTCTGTGTAGGAAAGAGGGGGATACAGGTCACTCCTGTCTATGTCAAATCCGAAGCGGCCCGGATCGGTTATCACAAGCTTGTATGCCACAACCCTGAAAATATACCTTGCTGTCTCCTCATTAAGCAGGAGATCATAGTAATTATTCTGTTTCTGTATACCGATCTGCTCATCTACAGAAGCCCTGCCTCCGTTATAGGATGCTGCTGCCAGCGTCCAGTTCCCATATTTCTCATACGACTTCCTTATAAAATCGCAGGCAAACCCGGTCGACTTTACAAGATGATATCTCTCATCTATTACGTTGTTTATTTCCATTCCTGCTTCCCTTCCCGTGGCGGCCATTATCTGCCAGAAACCCGTGGCGCCTGCCGGTGAAACAACATTGTTGAATTCGCTCTCGGCAGCAACCAGGTACTTGAAGTCGTCGGGAATCCCATTCTCCCTGAGAATCTTTTCAATCACCGGAAAATACCTGTTGGCTTTCTTAATTATAAGGATGGTGGATGAATGCCGGTAGGCGCTTGTAAGCAGCTCACGGTCGAGGCTTTCGCGGGTGTCAAAATTCTCAAGAGGCATTCTCTCCCCTGCAAAAGTAACCTCATCCGGCATCCTGTAAGGCCTGTTATAAAAGGCGGAGTCAACAGGCGAACCAGGTTCATAATTCCTTGCAAAGCTTTTGAAACTCTGGTTTACAATGAATACAGAAACAGCAAGACCAACAAGTCCTGTTCCAATAATCAGTGATCGTATGGCAGGTTTAATCATAATATAATTCCCCGGTAGTAAAATAAATTGCAAAGGTAGCGTTTTTACGGCTTATAAGTAAGCTGCGACAATCCTGAAATTAACAAAATGAGTTAAAAAGCCTGAAAAGGCCTGAAGGCCCGAAGACGGTTTATCAGAAGCGGTAGGAAAGACCTGAGAAAATTCCGAAGGAATAAGGATTTGAGGTAACGCTTCCCAGATTGCTGAAAGGATTAAGATAGTATCTGAATGTAGGTTCGAGGTTAAGAGATATCTTATCGTTGAGAGTATATTCCATTCCCATTCCAAGGGAACTGCTTACCAGGAAGTTATTCAGGCCGGCAGTTTTACCTATATCGTACCTGCTGCCGTCAACCATGGCGTGAACCGAATTGCTGACAAGCAGGTTGTACGACATACCTCCAATCAGGTTAAAGTCGATTCCCCTGTCGATGAGCTTATAACGCAGCATCACCGGCATCTCTATATAGCCGAAATTCTGAAAAAGAGAATTGCCCAGAGCAGGCAGGTTTGCTTTTGCAGGATCAAAGACGTCTCTGCCATACATGGTAACAACCCTTTCACTCATGTAATCTGTAAGAAACACGTCAGGATTCTCCGTAAGAATAATCCCTGAGGAGGTATGAACCTCAAAATTATGATCACCCTTGGTATAATCGAACTGTCTGAAGCCTGTAAAGGATCTTATGTTATCTACCTCGTTGCCTACTGATGAATAGTAGAGCCCCGACTGTATACTTAACTTCCGGCTTATCTTGTATGAAAATCCGACACCACCCGAATAGGATACTCTTGATTGCTCAAGGGGAAAACTGCCCTGAAAATCGCCTGCAGTGGTTCCCGGACGCAGGTAATACATGGGTGAAGCCATTGCTGTAAGACTCCATCTGTTATCTTTTTTGGCCGGCTCTTCCACTAACTGGTCAAATTCATCACTATTGACCGTAAAAGGAGCAAAGTCAGCAGTTTCGGTTCTGCGATATTCCACCAGAGATGAGTAATCGATCAGGTTACTGCTGAAATCGGGAGCAGCGGTTTCAGTAAAAAACGGATCCGATCTACTCTGTTCATGGTTTGAATCAGTATCTGCAAGGGAGACCCGGTCTGTTTCCTGAAGGCCTGCAGCTGAACCGGTCTGCCTGTCACCCGATGGCATTATTCTGACAAGCGCCGGATCGGCCGGAGCAGTTCTGTCGAATATCTGATCCTGTCCAAAGGAAATCACCGGTTCATTGAACGAGGAAGGGATCTGCCTGCTCAGCCTGTATGCAAGAAAACTCATTGAAAGAAGAATAGCAACCATGGCTGCAGTTCTGAGGAATACAACATAGCGCTGCCTTTTCCTGATTACCGGCAAAATGTTGTTCCATACCTCAGGCGGAGGAAGGACCTCAAAGTCTTTTAGTCCGTTCCTGAAAAGAAGATCTATATTTGCCTTCCTGTCATCCATTAACTGCGCTCTTCCTTATTCCCGTATATAAATTCACCTTCTTCTGAAGTATAATTCTTGCTCTCGACAGGTTCGACTTTGAAGTGCCTTCGGAAATATTCATCATCCTTCCTATCTCCTTGTGAGAATAGCCTTCAATAGCATACAGGTTGAAAACCATCCTGTATTTGGGCGGAAGTTCCCTTATTATTTCCATAAGATCAACTGCTTCAAGCCCTGAGTAATCATCATTGTCGGGATCTGCATCCGGCTCCTGTATCTGATCAATATCATCAACCCTGAAAAGGTTATGCTTGCTTCGGAATTTCTCAAGAGCGGTGTTGACCATTATCCTGTGCATCCATCCTTCAAAAGAACCTTCATGCTTGTAATGGATAAGGTTTTCGAATACCTTGATGAATCCTTCCTGAAGGATATCTCTTGCCTCATCATCATTACCGGAATACTGGAGGCATACCGCATACAATCTTGCGGAATGACGCCTGTACAGAAGTTCCTGATCCCTTCTGTTGCCAGCCAGACAACCTTTGATTATATTTTTTATATCAGGCAACGATCAACGCCTTTTGACATCATAAATATAAACAAAATATATCTGATAGTACATGGCAATTCCAAAAGATTGATGAAAAATCCTGCCAAAAGGTTGCGTCTAATCTGCAATAAACAGGATCAGAGGTGTATCACTTCCCCGTAAGCTGCTGCAGCTGCTTCCATAATTGCCTCAGACATTGTGGGATGCGGGTGAACTGACTTCATAATCTCATGAGCGGTGGTTTCAAGTTTCCGGGCCACAACCAGCTCTGAAATCATCTCGGTCACATTGGCGCCTATCATGTGCGCACCAATAAGTTCCCCATAAGCAGCATCAAAGATCAGTTTTACAAAGCCGTCCTTTGACCCTGAAGCGCTGGCTTTGCCCGAAGCCGTGAAAGGGAATTTCCCAACCTTGATCTCGCGGCCGGCAGCCCTTGCAGCAGCTTCAGTCATACCGCAGGAGGCGATCTCGGGTGTGGTGTAAACACACGAAGGGATATTCGAGTAATCAACAGGTTCCGGATCGAGACCGGCAATTTTCTCAACACAGGCGATCCCTTCCGCAGAAGCCACATGAGCCAGAGCCGGGCCATGAACGATGTCGCCTATGGCGTATATGCCCTGAACATTGGTCCTATAGTAATCATCAACAACTACTTTTCCCTTTTCTGTCCTTACTCCGGCCACTTCCAGACCGATCCCGGCAATATTGGTCTCCACTCCTACCGCTGAAAGAACAATATCAGCCTCAACTTCCTCATATCCCTTCGGCGTCTTTATCCTTACCCTGCATTTTTCGCCTGAAGTGTCGGCCGATTCAACCGAAGAATCGGTCATAACCCTCATTTTCATCTTTTTGAACGATCTTTCCATCTGCTTTGAAACTTCCTCGTCCTCAAGCGGGACAATCCTCGGAAGAAACTCGACAAGAGTCACATTTGTTCCGATAGTCTGGTAAAAGGATGCAAACTCGCTTCCGATAGCTCCCGAACCGACCACAACCATCGACTCCGGCTGGACAGGGAGAGTCATCGCTTCACGGTATCCTATGATCTTTTTGCCATCCTGCCTGAGCCCCGGCAATTCCTTCGACCTCGCCCCGGTGGCAATTATGATGTTCCGTGCCGAATACTTCTTTTTGGTTCCGTCTTCAGCGGTTACTTCCACTTCTGAGCCTCCTGTCAGTGCTCCGAAACCCCTTATCAGTTCTATATTGTTTTTTCGGAAAAGAAACTGAACCCCCTTGCTCATCCCTTCGGCTACTCCACGGCTACGGGCAATTATGGCGTTAAAATCGGCTTTCGCCTCACCGCCCGGAATGATTCCGTAATCCCCGGCGTGATTTATGTATTCGAGTACCTGAGCGCTCTTCAACAGCGATTTTGTTGGGATGCATCCCCAGTTAAGGCATATTCCGCCTATCTCCGACTTCTCGACAACAGCAACTTTCATCTTCAGCTGTGAGGCCCTTATGGCAGCAACATATCCGCCGGGACCGCTTCCAATTACCAAAAGATCATAATCCATATCTGATTCCTTTATCGTTATTCAACAATTATTTATCGTAAAACAATAATTCAATTATTGTTAGTCAATAATTTTTTATCGTTATTTTCAGAAAACTTCATTGGCTTCCTGCTTACCAGCTTTGCTCCCAGCCAGATGACAACCAGTGTGAATATTATGGTTGCTCCAACCGGAATTCCGGCGTAGTATGAAATCACATATCCGGCTGATGTTCCTGCAAAAGCCGCAATCATCGACCAAACTACAATTAACGGATATCTTTTTGTAAAAAGCATTGCAATGTTCGGAGGTATGGTAAGAAGTGACAATACAAGAACAACTCCGGCCATCCTGATGTTCAAAACTATCGCAAGAGCAATAAGTGATGTTGTGACATACCTGAAAAAGTTTACATGGTGAGTGAAGGTCCTGGCATACTGCTCGTCGAAGGATATATAGAGTATCATTCTGTAGAACACGGTAAACCATAAAATCAGCACCAACGACATGATTCCGAGAGCGATTATATCTCCATAAGTCACTGTTAGTATGCTGCCGAAAAGATAACTTATAAGGTTTGGTGCATAGCCGGGTGTGAGGTATATAAAAATAATCCCGACAGCCATTCCCAGGGCCCACAGGATGCCTATTGCCGAGTCCTCCCTTATCTTCTGCCTCACCGACAGATATTCTATGCCCAGAGCCGACAGCACTCCGAAAACTGCTGCTCCCGCCACGGGATTAATGCCTGCAAAATATCCTATACCTATACCGCCGAAGGAAGCATGTGTGATCCCTCCGCTGAGGAAAACCATTCTTTTCGATACAATATAGGTTCCGGCCAGCCCGGCCGTGATGCTTGCAAAAAGGGCACCCAGCAGACCTTTTATTACAAACTCATATTGAAAAATGTTTCCTTCCAACGATCAGTGAATTTTAAGTACGGTATGAGGCACTTCACCATGAGTTATAAGCTGAATGGGGCACCCGTAGCCAAGAAGCTGTTCATTGGTTATTTCAGATGACGGATGATAATGAAGTTTCCTGTTAACGCATGCAAACGACCTTACATGCGATGAAATGGTACCAATGTCGTGCGACACCATCAGTATGGCCATACGCCTGTTAAGTATCCTGAGCTTTTCATAAAAGTCGTTTTCAAAATTCGAGTCGACAAAATTGCCTGGTTCGTCGAGCAGAAGCAGTCTTGGATCTCCTATCACAGCTCTTCCGAGGAACACTCTCTGCAGCTGGCCTCCGGAAAGTTCGGAAAGCGGTGAATCCGAAAGTTCCTTAATCCCCAGTTCCTCAATAACTCCGGCCGCCTTTATTCTGTCGGCTGCAGTCATAACCGGAATCCTGCCCTTGTGCATCATAAGTCCGGAAAGAATCACATCGGCAACAGTAAGGGGGAAGCTGTGATCGCCGGTCGATATCTGCGGAAGATATCCTATCCTCTTTCCTCCCTGAAGCTCCGGATTGAAAACCATCTTTCCGCTGTAAGGAACCAGTCCCAGTATGGCTTTCAGGAGTGTGGTCTTTCCTCCGCCGTTCGGACCGATGACACCGATAAAGTCATTTTCCGAGACGATGAGGCCGGCATCATCAAGAGCCCTGTATTCCCCGTAGGAAACTGAAACCGAGATCAATTCAAGAAGGGGCTCAGGCATAATGGTTAATTTTTGGCTTCCTCAAAACCGGCTTTAAGCAATTGGATGACTGCAGTAGTGGATGCAAACCAATCGGCTGAGAGGGGATCAATGATTTCCACCCTGGCGCCGGTCTCATCTGCAACCGCCCTGGCATTCCTCGGATCATATTCCCTCTGGACCAGAATCATCTTAATATTTTCACGTTTTGCAGCATCAATCAGGCTTATGAGTTGAGAAGGCGAAGGTTCCTTGCCCTCATTTTCAACAGCAATCTCCGTCAGCCCGTAATCCCTCGCAAGATACGCAAGATTGGGATGATATATCATAAAGGTCCTGCTGCCTTCAAATAACGACAGCTCCCTTGCCATAGAATCAACCTGTTCTGTCTTTCTGATCAGTGCCCTGTAGTTGGCTTCATACTCCCCCCTGTTAGCAGGATCGAGCTCAGCCAGAAAGTCTCTTACAGATGAAGCCATTTTCATAGCGCACAAGGGTGAAACCCAGTAGTGAGGATCTGCACCTTCCACATGTTCACCCTCATGGTGGTCGTGATTCTCAATCGGTTCTATGCTTTCTCCAAGATTGAGTATCTTCATCGACCTGTTAATCTCCAGGAAACGGTCCATCCATGCCATTTCAAATCCAAGGTAACCGTTGCTGATATACGCTTCCGACCTGCGAAGCCTGTCGATCTGGTCGGGATACGGTTCATAGATATGGGGATTGGCTCCGGCCGGGACCATCACATTAACCGAAAAATTGTCACCTGCAATCTGCCCGGCAAAATATCCGAAAGGAGCAATACTGACCGATATGATCCGTTGCCCTGTCCTTTCGTGATTGCCGCAGGCGGAAAGAACCAAAACAAAAAACAGGAATGCAGCTTTCTTCATAAACTTTTTTTCAGCAGGTACAAAAATAACATATAAGGCGGGAAAAGGTTTGGGAGGAATAAATTAATATGTATATTTTTACCCATGCAATCTCATAACCTGTCTGTAACCGATTAATGAAACATAGATGAAAACACGTTCCGGACTCCTTTTCCTGGCAATATGCACAAGCCTTGCAATTCATACGCATGATGCCTGCTGCCAGTACCGCGACCACAGCCAGATAGCTTCCAAAGCCAAAAGTCTGGCTTCACAGTACCCTGCCATCTGCTCCGCCAGGTCGCTTGTGAAAACAGCGGGCGGCAAAGATATCTGGATCATAACCATCGGCACCGGCGACAGAGATAATAAACCCGGAATAGCAATCGTCGGCGGTACCGATGGGAAATACATCCTTGGGAGGGAACTTGCCCTGGGATTCGCCGAAAACCTGCTGGCGCGATCGGGAGATAAAAGTACAACTGATCTTTTGAACAAGGTGACCTACTACATATTCCCCGATGTGAGCCCGGATGCATCAGCCCAGTACTTCGCACCCCTGAAGTACGAAAGAAGCCGGAATGCAAGAACCACAGATGAGGACAGGGATTTCCTCTTTGACGAGGACCCCTGCGAAGACCTTAATGGCGATGGAGCGATTACCCTCCTTCGTATTTCAGACCCTGCAGGTAAATTTATTGAAAGCAAAGAAGATGCAAGAGTGATGGTGAATGCTGAAACAGAAAAGGGAGAAAAGGGTAAGTACTCTGTAATAACCGAGGGAATTGACAACGACAAAGATGGAGAATTTAACGAGGACGGCGAGGGTGGAGTAAATTTCAACCGTAATCTCACCTATAATTACGAGGAATTCGGACCGAATTCAGGGCTCTACCCGGTATCGGAACCGGAAACGAGAGCAGTGGTCGATTTCCTGTACGACAGATTCAATATATACATGGTAATCGCATTCGGACCCCAGGACAATCTGGCAGAACCCATGAAAGCACGTGAACAACCCGGGAGCCAGTCGCCAGGGGAGAGAACCGGACAGGGAAACATGAGAAGGGAAAGAACTCCCTTAACTGCAATTATGAAATCGGATGAGACAGTAAACAAGCTTGTTTCCGATGAATACCGCGAAATAACCGGGCTGAAAGGAACCCCGCCGGTAGTTGAGGACCCCGGAAATTTCATGGAGTGGGCATATTACCACTACGGCAGGTACAGCTTCAGCACACCCGGCTGGTGGCTTAATGTTGAGAAGGGTAAAAATTCTGAAGCTGAATTCCTGAAATTCGCTGAAAAAGAGAAACTGGCTTATGCAAACGTAGAATGGAAGGAAATCAACCATCCCGATTTTCCGGATAAAAAGGTCGAAGCGGGCGGCATACTTCCCTTCGTAATGTACAGTCCGCCGGCCGACTCCGTAAGCTCACTGACAGAACTTCACAGCAGGTTCATAATGAAAATCTCAGAGATGCACCCGGAACTTGAGTTCCTTGACCTGCAGACAGAAAATGCGGGCAGCAACTTGTACAGGATTACTCTTAAGGTACACAACAAAGGTCTTTTTGCCACAAGTGCCGAAGCCGGAGACCCGAACATCTGGACCAGGGTAATGAGACTGACGGTTCAACTGTCTGCCGGGCAGAAGATTATCAGCGGACAGAAGGTGCAGAGGTTAGCCAGGCTCAACGGTGGCGAGTCTGCAGAATTCAGCTGGCTCATCTCGGGAAAAGGAAAGGCAGATTTCACGGCCGGAGCAGCAAATACCGGTCAGATAAGCACCTCAGTGGAATTAAAATAACTCTTTAGCTTTAGAAAAATGAAATTATCCGTAAAAATATCGGTCTCTCTTGTGATCCTATGTCTTTCAATCCCTGCAAAAGCCCAGAATGCTGAGCTCTTCTTCAAGGCCTCGGGATCGCCCGCCAACCCGAAGGTACAGGCCTCATGGAACAAATACTACACTTACGATGGAATAACCGACATTTGCAAACGACTTGCAAAGGAGTATCCCGGCCTGGTGATCCTTGAATCAGCAGGAAAATCCTACCAGGGCAGAGACATTCATGCTCTTACCATTACGGACAGGAAAAGCGGCGATCCCGGAAACAAGCCTGGTTTCTATATCGACGGTAACATTCACTCAAATGAGATACAGGGAACGGAAATGGCGCTTTACACAGCATGGTACCTTTGCGAGATGTACGATGAAAACAGGTTCATAAGGGATTTGCTGAAGGACAAAACCTTTTATATCATTCCCACTATAAATCCCGATGCCCGCCAGTATTTCATGGATTCTCCAAACACTCAGCATTCTCCCCGGTCGGGACTTGTTCCCATGGATAACGACCGCGACGGCCTGTATGATGAAGACGGCTACGATGATCTTAACAACGATGGGGTGATAAGCGCCATGAGAAGAAAAAGTCCGTACGGAACATACAAAACCGATCCGATTGATCCGAGAAAAATGATAAGGACAGAACCGGGTGAAAAGGGAGAATATGAGATCCTCGGTCAGGAAGGGATAGATAATGACGGCGACGGACAGGTTAACGAAGACGGACCCGGAGGCTATGATCCGAACCGGGATTACGGATTCAACTGGGAACCCGCCTACATCCAGAGCGGAGCAGGAAAATATCCTTTCTCCTTCCCCGAGAACCAGGCAGTAAGGGATTTCGGATTCAGTCACAGAAACATAACCGGATCACAATCATTTCATAACAACGGAGGACTGATACTCAGGGGCCCTTCGATCGAGGGAGGAGGAGCCGAAGTATTCTCGAGGGATGACGATGCTGTGCTGAACTCTATTGGCAAAAAAGGAGAGCTTATCATACCCGGATACAAGTTTATTACCCTCTGGAAAGATATGTACACAGTGTATGGCGGAGAACTCGACTGGTGGTATGGCGCAATTGGGAGCTACGTCTTCTCAAATGAACTGTGGAATGAATTTATGATGTTCAACGACACATCCAGCATCGATCCATATGAGTTTGACAGACTCCTGCTTTTTGAGGATTCCTTCATGGCCTGGGAAGAGGTCGATCATCCTGATTACGGGAAGGTGGAGGTAGGCGGTTTCAACAAGAACTTCGGCCGTACGCATCCCGGATTTCTCCTTGAGAGCGATTCTCACCGCAATGCGGCATTCTGCATTTACAACGCGTGGGTAACCCCGAAACTGGAGGTGAGAGATGTGAAAGTGCAGAATCTTGGAGGCGGACTGAAAGAGGTCACCGCAACGGTTGTAAACACCCAGCTTATGCCCACCCACTCGGGGAATAACTTAAAATACAGGATTGACCCTCCTGATTATGTTTCGCTCGATGGAGGAAAGGTAATCGCAGGGATGATTGTTACCGACAAGGACAGGAACCTGAACCAGGAACAGAAGCAAAATCCTCAAAAGCTTGAGATTGAAAATATTCCCGGCTATTCCCATGTAAATGTCAAATGGATAGTAAAAGACGGAAGCAAATTTACTGTAAGGATTGAAAGCGTTAAGGGGGGAAGGGCTTCGGCGGAATCGGAATAAAAAAAGGCCGGCACCCCGCACCGGCCTTTCAAACAAAAGGAATGAAACCTAATATGCCCGGAAAGATATCCTGAAGAAACCAGTCGCCTTTGACGCATCGATCTGGAACTTCCACTCCCCTGCCTTTTCCTTGTTCTCCTCCGCGGACACCGAAAATGACTTCCTCCAATTGAGATTACCGAACCCATCTATCATTATATCTGAATATACCTTGCCGTCGGGCATTATAATCTTGATTTTTACCTCACCCTCTTCGCATTCTCCGTTCACTGACATGACCACAGTACTTGGAAGACTGACATCCATGGAATATGTATTCGAGAATGACCCGCCCTTGATGGATCTTGAATAATCCCAGTCAGTCCTTTCGCTGTCGCTCCCTGCAGAATGCCAGGTGAATGTATCCATCCCCGGAACCATGAACCTCCCGCCTTCGAACGGCGCCCATTTGAAATCCGGATTGTCATTCCAGTTCCTGAAATCCTTTCCCATGTCCTGGTAAATGCCTTCCTGCTCAAGCTTTTCGCGGACTTCCTTCATGGCTTTGTCAACCTCTTCCCTGGCTTCCCTCTGAATCTTGTCCATTTCTTCCTGCTTTTTCTTCTGCTCTGCAAAGGCTTTCTTCTGGGCATCGATCTCCTCCGCCATCTTCGACTCTTTATCCCTTTCCTCCCTGCTTTTGTTCTGGGCCGATGCCTGTCCCGTAAATACAAGAAGGGAGAGGATGATAATTCCACTTAAAAATAATCTGTTTGCTTTCATGGCTACCCTGTTATTGCTTATTTCAATTCAAAGATAGTGCCTGTTTTTCTGATGCAATGTTAACACAGGGTTAACGCAGGGTTAATGTCAGGGAGGCTGTTCAGAAATCTGAATATTTTAAATACTTTTGAGAGGACAACATGAAATGTATGAAAAAAAGAAATACCATCCTCCTGCTCGGGATTTTTTCAATAATAATCCTTATAACAGCACAGATAATAATTATCAGGGGTGTCTGGAGACAGAAGGATGAGATGCTCAATCTCCGCTACAGACTTTTCTCGCAGGATGCACTCGAATTGCTGGCACGGCAATGGTCGACCGACGGTTTCGATACCGCCCGGATGATAATAAGCAGCAAATCGGAGTTGATGCTTAAGATGATGGAGGAAAGGAAAACAGATACATTGTCAGCATCGGAAAAGAAGGAACTTTTTGACTATGTTTCCCTGGCCCTGAACAAGGAAGAGGACCTCTCAGCCTTTCTTTCACGATATTTTGAGTTAAGGGGAACAGATAAGGACTTCATCAGCAAGATTGTAATAAACCGGTTTGAACTTGTCGACTACAACCGCAGAATCCCGGTTTACCTGAGCGAGGAATTTGCAAGCCGTATGCTGGCAAGGGCAGATACCATACGAAGAAACGGCCCCCCTCCGAATATGAGAAGACCGGTCCGCACAAGAGAGATCCTTATTAAGAGGTTTGGAAACGAGTACAACTACTACAGGCTTGACTTTGAGTACAGAATTGATTTTTCCGATAAACAGAAGATGATACTGAGGGAAATTGCAGCCTCACTTGCACTAAGTCTTTTCAGCATCCTCCTGGTGGTGAGCCTGTTCATTATCACATATAAAAACCTCATGGAGGAAAAACGCCTGTCGAACCTGAAGACCGATTTCATTAATAATATGACGCATGAACTGAAAACCCCGCTGTCGACAATCACTGTTGCCGGCCGGACACTTGAGATGCCCGTCATAAGGTCGAATGAGGAAAAGATCCTGGAAACAGCCAAAATGATAGGGAAGCAGAGCGTCCATCTCAACCAGCTCATCAACATGATCCTCGAAATAAGCATGTGGGAAAGGACACAGTTCCAGCTTGAGAAGAAAAGAGTAAGGATCCAGGGCTTCCTGAATGAAATTATCGACAGCTTCAAATCGGGAGGAGGCAACGGGGCGGTAATCGCACGAAACTATGATTTCGGTGAACTGGAGATCGAAGTCGATCCCGTCTATTTCACCACTATGATCAACAACCTGCTTTCCAATGCGGTGAAATATTGCGACACTGAACCGGTAATCGAAATAGAAGGCTTTACCCTCGACAACAAAATCAATATACGGATCGCGGATAACGGCATCGGCATAAATAAAAATGATCAGAAAAGGATTTTTGACAAGTTCTACAGGGCTTCGTCAGGAAACATACATAAATACAAGGGACTGGGACTGGGGCTTTATTATGTCAGAAAAATAGCCGAAGCCCATGAGGGAGATGTTACGGTTAGCAGTAAACCGGGAAAAGGTAGTATATTTACAATAACAATACCATATTAAAGAAATTTACGTGCTATGAAGGTTCTGATGGCTGAAGACGACAGGGATTTCGGAAACATTCTGTCGCAATATATTTCAATAAGCGGATATGACGTTACACTGGCCCGCGACGGCAAAGAGGCATGGGAGCTTTTCGGAAAAGAAAAACCCGACCTCTGCGTCCTCGATGTCATGATGCCGGAAATGGACGGATTCACACTCGGTGAAAAAATAAAGGAAGCAAGACCCGACATTCCCATAATCTTCCTTACCGCCAAAAGCCTTAAGGAGGACATTGTGAGAGGACTGAAGATTGGCGCTGATGACTACATTACCAAGCCTTTCGATCCGGAAGTACTTATTCTCAGGATCAATAACATCCTTAAAAGAGCTTATGCCTCAAGCAATGATGAATTCAAAATCTCCGACACAACCCTCAAGTTCAATACCCTTGAACTGATTTGCGGCAGGACAAAAGAGAAGCTTACCCTAAAGGAAGCCCAGCTCCTGAAGTATTTCATTATTAACAAGAACCGGATCCTTGCACGGGAAGATATCCTTACGGAGATATGGGGTGAGGATGACTACTTCCTTGGAAGAAGCATGGATGTTTTCATCTCGAGGCTCAGGAAATACATATCCGAGGACAGGAATATAGATATCCGCACCGTAAGGGGAACCGGATTCATTCTTGAAGAGAAAAAACCCGGGGAAGAATTTACCGAAGGGGAATAGAATTAATTCCCCAGAACTTCCTTAATCTTATTGTATAATCCCTGTCCCCTGAGGTTCCTTCCGATTATAATACCGTTCTCATCGAGAAGGAAGTTGGCCGGGATGGAATTGACTGAGTACATCCTTGCGGCTTCATTGTTCCAGTACTGAAGGTCCGAAACATGTGTCCATGTCAGCTGATCGTCGGCTATTGCCTTTACCCAGTCGTCCTTTGTCCGGTCGAGCGACACACCGAACACATCAAAGCCTTTTTTATTGAATTCCTTATACGCTTTTACAACATTCGGGTTTTCCTGACGGCAGGGTCCGCACCATGCAGCCCAGAAATCAAGAAGCAGAAGCTTTGTCCCAACCTTTGAATAAAGGCTTACAGGGTTGCCTTCCGGATCGTTCAGAGTGAAGTCGGGCGCTTTCTGGCCAGGTTCGACAGCTTTCATTTTCAAAGCTCTCTCCTTAAGCTCTTTAACAAGCGCCGTGTTGGCGACCGCAGTATCCATGACGCCGATCAGCGTTTCAATCTCGGTTCCTGTTATTTCATAAGCCAGTCCGGCAAGTACCTGGGGCGCTGCAAATGATGCCGGGTTGTTCCTGACAAAATCAGCCTGCACCTTTAACATCTCCTCCTGAATTGTTTCTACCTGTTTCTCCAGGTCTGCGACTCTTGCTGTGTCGCCCTCCTGTGCTGCAACCTGGTACTGATTGTAAATCTCGGTGTTTTTATCTCCTAAATCATTCATCGACTTTACCAGTCCCGAATATTCATCCTGTGTCTTCGATCCGGTTATCGATGCTCCGTAGAGCGAATCGAGCTTCCCTGTAATTGTTATCTCGGCATTCTCAAGGAAAAACTGGGTTCTCATCCTGGAATCTCTTACTGTCAGCATAACCATTTCAGGATTCTTCACAGGGCCGCCCTTGATTTTGAAAGATCCCTTGTAAGCCATTGCCGAATCGAGCGTAACCATGCTTCCGGCTTCCCTTTTCTGGAGCAGGAACATAACACTGTCGGCCCCTTCTATTTTCCCGTTTATAACATATTGCGGTCCGGATGAACATGCAGCCAGGATGGCTGCCAGAACTGCGAAACTGAGTATCTTCTTCATCTGCGAGAGTTTTGAATTTTAGTAATTCATTTATTTACAATAGTCTGAACTCGCGCAAAGATATTAATTATTGTTAATTTACATCACTTACTGAAATATTTATCAAGAAGGATCTCAGCAGCCCTGTAAGAGGTTAAGGCTCCTTTCCCAAGTTCCTTTTCTATTTCCGGGATCAGGGCTTTTATCCTATCGTCGCCGTAGAAGGATGAACCCAGGCTGTCGAGAATGACATCATGCATCCTTACAACAGATTGCTGTCTCCGGAGCTCCTCAAAATATCCTGAATTTACTGTGAAGTCTGCATAACCTGTGATCAGGTCCCAGATTTCCTTTATCCCCGATCCGTCGAGAGCAGAGCAGGTAAGGGCAAGCGGTTTCCATCCCGACTGACCTGAGGGGAAAAGAGAAAGCACATTCTGGAACATTATCCTTGATTTCTCAGCTGCTAGGCGGTTCTCACCATCAGCCTTATTAATAGCAATGGCGTCAGCCATCTCCATTATTCCCCTTTTGATCCCCTGTATCTCATCCCCTGCTCCGGTGAGCATAAGAAGAAGAAAAAAGTCGACCATCGACCGTACGGCTGTCTCTGACTGGCCGACTCCCACCGTTTCGACTATTATTGTATCAAAACCAGCTGCCTCACAAAGGATTATTGTCTCCCTCGTCTTTCTCGCAACTCCTCCCAGAGTTCCGGCCGAGGGAGAAGGCCTTATAAAGGCATCGGGACTGTTCCCAAGCCTTTCCATCCTGGTCTTGTCTCCTAATATGCTTCCTTTTGAATGCTGGCTGCTGGGATCGATAGCAAGCACAGCCACCTTTCGTCCCATTGAAACAGAATACAGCCCGAATGTTTCAATGAAAGTACTCTTTCCGGCTCCCGGAACGCCGGTGATGCCTATCCTGACCGAGCGCGAACTGTAGGGAAGACATTTTTCTATAATCGAACGGGCTGTGGCCTTGTGTTCGTCAAGAGAACTCTCTATAAGGGTAATGGCACGGCTCAGAATAGCCCGGTCACCATCCCTGATACCCTTTACATATTCATTTACTGAATACTTTTTCCTTTTTCTTACTCCTGATGTGAATACATCGGGATTGACACTGGGAGGCTGAGTAACACCCTCACGGATCTTCAGGGAGGACCTGTTATCATCCTTATCCTCCATAGTTCTTACTTCTTCGCAGCAAGCTCCTGATCAACATCAGCATTCACCATGAGAACAACCTCGGAGTTCTTAGGATCGTTGGTATAGACATAAATTGCCTTGGTTGTTCTCCCCTTGTAGCCTCCTGAATTGAAAACAGCTTTTATTGATCCGGTCTCACCCGGCTTGATACCCTGGCCCTGAATGCCCTGCTGAACAGCGGTGCATCCGCACGAAGCCTTGATGTGCCTGATAATAAGATCACTCTTACCCCCGTTGGTAAATTTAAATTCCACATCATTTGGCGTGGATCCCGGAATCTTGCCAAGATCAACAGTCTTGGAGGCAATGTCAAAAACAGGAGCATTAGCCATGTCATCCTTCGACAAACCCGAGAAATCCTCAACAAGGTTCGCGCTTACCGCATAATACACCTTATCGTCGACAACATCGTTTATCTTAAGCCTTATGATATCGGTGGTATAACCCCAGGAATTATTCCTGGTTGCATCATAGGTCCCTTCAATAATGCCTTTCTGGCCGGGCTTGAGTGTCTGGGGAGAAGCTTTGAGCGCAAGATGCTGAGGCACATTGTCAAACTCTATTTTTGCAGGCTGGGCTGAGGTGTTGATTACCTGCATGGTCCTTATCTTTTTCTCAGTCTTCTTTACATTCGTAAATGCAAGATGATTGCTCTCGAACCTGACCGGACCAACCGGGAAGATATAAAGCTCCTCGACCGTCTTTTCACGGGGGATCACTTCACCTTTAATAACAAGCACTGCTACTGCAGGTTTGGAATTTGTATACACCGACAAAGTCTTATTGAACTGACCGGGCCTGTTCTGAGGATCATAAATGGCAGTGATCTTTCCTGACCCCTTTGGAGGAATCGGATTTTTCGTCCATTCAGGAGTGGTACATCCGCAGGAGGCAACAATGTTCTGGATAACAAGGGGCTGATCGCCTGTATTCTGTACTACAAAATCATATTTCTGAAGTCCGGCTTCTTCCTTGAATTTTCCAAAATCATGCTCCGACGAGGAAAGCTTCATAGCCGGCTGGGCAAAAATAACTGCACCGCTTAACGCAAAAATCATAATCAAAAAAATCCTCTTCATCTTTTTGTATTTTTTTATTATTGCTGAACAGACTAAAAATCCATCTGTTATATGACCAGATTAAAAACGAACAAAACCCGGGTTTATTTGAATTTAAGTCTGAAACCATTAACAAAGATCAGACCAAACTTGTTTACTGTATCACAGAAGCAAAAATAATAAAGTTTGACCTACATATTAATATTGTTAAAGAATATCTTTAGTTTTGCTGACTGACAAAGCCATTTTGGAACAAAATTTGAGGATAATAAGACCGTTCCGCGGAATTGAAGTATTAACAATGAGAAATGCTTTAAGGCTTGTAACATGCTTTTTTGCCTGCCTTGTTTTTTTCAATGCCGAAGGTCAGTTCTATAACGGACATCAGATGACATTCGGCAAGAACAGGGTGCAGTATTACGATTATTACTGGTCGTACTACAGGTTTGATGATTTCGACTGCTATTTCAACGAATACGGCCGTGATATTGCCCAGTTCACTGCCGACTACGCAATGAAAAAGCTTGACGAGATAGAGGACTATTTCGACTATAACCTGGAAAAAAGGCTGATTCTCGTTATCTACAATAAAAACAACGAATACAGGCAGTCAAATATAGGTCTGGTCACTTTCGACGAAGAATCATACAACACGGGGGGATTCAGCAGGATAATCAAAAATAAGGTGATGCTCTATTACGAGGGCGACCATATCTCATACCAGAAACAGATAGCGGCATCAATCACGGAATCGATTATCAATGAAATGCTGTACAATGCCGATTTCAAGGACAGGATAACAAGCTCATCGGTGATTTACATGCCCGACTGGTATATAAAGGGACTTATCAACTACGTAGCATGGGGATGGGACTATGATGTTGAGAACAGGGTCAGGGACGGAATTAAATCGGGAAAATACAAAAACCTCAACCATCTCGAATTTGATGATGCGGTTTACGCCGGCCAGTCGTTCTGGAGGTTTATAGGAAGAAAATACGGTGAGTCACTTATCCCCAATATCATCTACCTTACAAAGGTTTACAAGAACATCGACGACGGGCTTTACTATGCAACCGGGGTGAAATTCAAGGACCTGATTGCAGAATGGAAACAGTATTATAATGATGAATTTGAGGGCGACCGTGACAGGCCTTCCGACGAAGGAAGCGCTCTCAGAAAATCGAAAAAGGAGCAGATATACCAGCAGGTTAAGATCAGTCCCGACAGAAAATATATTGCATGGGTAACAAATGACTGGGGAAGGAAAAAAATATGGCTGTTCGATCAGGCAAGCGGAAAGTCGAAGGTAATCTTCAGGGCAGAACCTAAATATGAACACAAAACAGATAATAAATACCCCGTTATTGCCTGGCATCCTTCCGGCAATATTCTGACATTCCTGAACGAGGAAAAGGCAGGTATGGTTGTTTATTTTTACCGAACAGCCGAGGATAGGACGGAACAGCGAAACTTCCTTTACTTCGACAAGGTTCTCGATTTTGCATATTCCCCGGAAGGAACCAGACTGGTAATGTCGGCTGTCAAGGACGGGGTTACGGATATCTATATCCACACGGTGGCAGCAGGAACCAATGAACAGATCACCCGCGACGTAGCCGATGACCTCAATCCGGTCTTTATGAAAAATTCTCCGAATACAATCCTGTTCTCATCAAACAGACTTTCGGACACCCTTACGAATACAGGCGATCCGTTTGAAAAATTCTCCTCCCGCTTCGATCTTTTCAGTTACGATCTTGACAAAAGGGACAATATACTTGTAAGGCTGTCTGAAGAAGGGTATTCATCAAAATATCAGCCATCGGAGGATAGCGGTGAAATAATCTCATATATTGGCGACGGTAACGGAATCCTTAACAGGTACACTGCAGTGTTCGACAGCTCAATCAGCTACATCGACACCGCAATGCATTATCGCTACTTCATCAGGTCGGCGCCTTCTACCAATTACGACAGGAACATCCTGAACCAGTCGCTCCCGGGCAACCAGTTCGGTGAAGTGCTTTTCAAGGACAACAAATACATCCTTAGAAAAGGCAGCAGGAATGAACGGGAGACAATCCCTGATAACGAGATAGCCCTTACCAACTTCAGGAAGGAACAGAACCTCATGTACCACAGGGAAGACAGCATAGAAACAATCCGGAAATGGCTGATCGCAGAGGATAAAAAGAGACGGGACACACTCACCTTACCATGGTATGAATACTTTCCCAGCAATGAACTGATCAACATCAACCATTATATCTTCGAAAAGGAAAAGCAAAACTATTATGATCTCCAGTGGAGAAAGGATTATATGGATATCGATCTTGACACCGGCAAGATCGACCTTCCGCTTATCAGGATCTATGAGACGTCTTTCTACAACAATTATATAGCAAACCAGATCGACTTCACTTTCCTTAACAACACCTACCAGGTATTCAATGGCGGTTCAGGCTATTATAATCCGGGAGTGAACCTTCTTACGAGGTTCGGGATCCTCGATCTTTTCGAGGACTACAGGCTCACTGCCGGAGTAAGGTTTGCAGGCGATTTCGACAGTAACGAATACCTGCTCAGTTTTGAAAGCCTCAAGGGAAAATTCGACAAACAGTTTATTTTTCACAGGCAGGGCTATTTCAGTCAGGATGAATCGGGGTATCTGTACAAAACCCATACCCATAATGCCTATATCAGCTATGCCATGCCCATAACCCCCGTACTTGCCCTTAAAGGGACACTTTCGTACAGAAACGACAGGCATGTCATGCTTTCGCTCGACCTGAACTCGCTCAATACCGAAAGTATAACAAGGCACTGGGGCGGACTAAAGGGAGAGCTGATCTTTGACAATACAAGGAAACGTGCAGTGAACATTTACTTCGGAACAAGATTCAAGGTCTTCGGGGAATATTACAGGCAGATACCCGAGAAGAAATCCGATATGTTCGTGGTAGGAGGCGATTTCAGGCATTACATAAGGATCCACAGGGAACTCATCTGGGCAAACCGCTTTGCTGCCAGTTCTTCTTTCGGACCGACAAAACTCGTATATTATCTCGGAGGAGTCGACAACTGGATGGGTTATTTCTTCAATAAGGAAGATATGTTCGACCAGTCTATGCCCGTAAGCCCCGACCAGAACTATGGTTTCCAGGCGCTTGCAACAAACATGAGGGGATTCTCGCAGAATATAAGGAACGGAAATAATTTTGCACTTATCAACAGTGAGATCAGATGGCCCTTTGTAAGATATTTTGCCGGACACCCGCTTAAGTCAAACTTCCTCAACAGCCTGCAGGTTGTCGCTTTCGGCGATATTGGTACTGCATGGACCGGAAGGGATCCCTGGTCGGGAGATAATTCATGGGATACCGAAACCTATAAAAACGGTCCGGTTACAGTTATCCTCGACAGTAACAGAGATCCGATAGTTGCCGGATTCGGGGCCGGACTCAGAGCACAGCTGCTGGGCTATTTCGTAAGAGCCGACTGGGCATGGGGAGTGGAAAACCAGTTCATCCTGCCGAGGATGTTCTATCTCTCCTTCAGCCTCGATTTCTGATTATGCATCCCAGCCGTGAATCTGGCATTATCTTTGTATTCCATTGCGAAATATTAACCAAGGAAATAACAAAGATTCTTTTACAATTGAAAAATTTCAAATAAGTTTGCAGGATCGTTGTTATAACTAACTAAAAAAAAGGAATAAAATGGCTTACAAAATTAGTGAAGACTGCACTGCTTGCGGAACCTGCATAGATGAATGCCCGGTTGAAGCAATATCAGAAGGTGAAATCTATAAAATCGATCCGGACGTTTGCACCGATTGCGGTTCATGCGCTGAGGTTTGCCCTGTCGAGGCAATTCATCCCGCTGAATAATCCTGCACTTCATTTAAAAAGGAGGAAAACCTGATGGTTTTCCTCCTTTTTTTTTGTCTATCCCGGATATCAGGATTAAATCCTTTGTCTTCTGCAAAAAGAAGCTATGGCATGCAGTTCATTAACCCGAATCCGCCATCCGTAAACTGACTGTTTCCGTCTAACCCTTACGACTTTATCTTTATTGGCGTGAAGTGACACCTTCACTTCGCAGAACACCATGGGAACCATCATATTCCTTTGGCATTTTATTACTTAACTAAACTCTTAACCATGAGAAAACTTCTCTTGATTCTTTTGGTTTTTTGCGGACTTATGTCCTCAGCATGGGCTCAGCAAAAAACCGTAACGGGTACCGTAACCTCTTCCACTGAGGGGGAGGGCGCCTTACCCGGTGTTTCCGTATCGGTCAAAGGAACGACAATCGGGATTATCACTGATCTGAACGGGAAATACACGCTGGCAGTACCGGTTAATGCCACAACTCTGGTCTTTACCTATATCGGAATGAAAAAACAGGAGGTTGCGATCGGGAACCGTTCAGTTATTGACGTGATACTCGAATCCGACATTCTTGGACTCGAGGAGGTGGTAGTCACCGCACTGGGTGTATCGCGCGAAAAGAAGGCGGTGGGATATTCGGTTCAGGATGTCAAAAACGATGTGATCGAAAGGACCGGTAACACCGATCTTGCCGGAGCAATCCAGGGCAAAATATCGGGAATCGACATCAAGCCGTCGAGCGGAATGCCGGGTGCATCTTCCCAGATCGTCATTCGCGGCGCCCGATCATTCACAGGCAACAACACCCCCTTGTATGTTGTCGACGGCATGCCGATAGCTTCCACAGCCGACATCCAGTCGGGAACAGGCGGCGACTTTTCACTGGCAGGTGACGGAGTGACCGGATCCGATATCTCAAACCGTGCGGTAGATATTAACCCTGCCGACATTGAAAGCATTACGATCCTGAAGGGACAGGCTGCTGCAGCACTCTATGGCATTCGCGCATCAAACGGCGTGATCCTGATTACAACTAAAAGCGGAAGAAACAATGTTCCCGGGAAACCGGTTGTCTCAGTTTCCCACACAAGCGCTTTCTCAGAGGTCTCCCGCACTCCTGATTATCAGACTACCTTTGCTCAGGGTGTCAACGGCGCCTATGTTCCTAATTCATCACTTTCGTGGGGGCCGAAAATTGTTGATCTGCCCGATGATCCGGTTTACGGAGGCAATAATAACGACCATCCGGGCAAGTATTTCGTTCCTCAGCTTGAACAGGGACTGATCGAAGATGCATGGGTGTCGCCTCAGGTGTTCAATAACTGGGACAGGTATTTCAGAACCGGATATTCTGCCACGAATAATATAAACGTAAGCCAGGCCATTGACAAGGGGAATTACTCACTCGGAATCACTCAGACATCGCAAAGCGGTATCGCTTTGGCTTCGGGGATGAACAGATGGAACGGAAAGGCATCGGCCGAAAGGAAATTAAGTGATAATTTCAACACAGGTTTCAACGCCAATTTCTCAAAAACCGATATTGATAAGCTTCCGACAGCAAATGATGCGGCGCTGGCAGGTGTCATGGGTGCTCCGGTCAGCTATAACCTCAGGGATTACCCCTATGCAATTCCGGGAAATCCATATTCACAGATATACTACCGCGGCGGTAGCTGGGATAATCCATACTGGTCGGCCGAACATACAATATTCAACGAGAAGACCGACAGGTTCTTCGGAAACGGATATCTGGACTTTCAGGCAAACCTCAGTGACAAAACAAAGCTCAAGCTTCGTTATCAGCTGGGAGCCGATTCATATACAACCAACTTCCGTGATATCTTCGAATACGGCCATGCCGGAAACACAGGCATGATCGACAACTACGGGATCACCTCCTTCACGGTTAACTCACTTTTTACCGCAAACTTCGACTGGAACATTGCAAGCGGACTGAATTTCAATGCATTGGTCGGTAATGAATTTGACCACAACGCAACCAAAACCTATTCCGAACATGGCGAGAATTTCAATTTCGGAGGCTGGGCCCACATCCGTAATGCCAACATCGTCACGGCAAATGAATCGAGAAATCAAAACCGTACAGTGGGTTTCTTCGGAAGTGCCTCACTGAGCTGGAAATCGCTGCTGTTTCTGACAGTTACCGGAAGAAACGACATAGTATCCACAATGCCGACCAATAACAGGTCTTTCTTCTATCCTTCTGCTGCATTCAGCTTTGTGGCGACTGAACTTGAACCTGTCAGGAACATCAAATGGCTGTCGTTCGCCAAGCTCAGGCTTTCGTATGCAGAAGTGGGACAGGCAGGCA
>ERZ1645192.195-NODE-195-length-46073-cov-7.562736_pt1 | contig 46073 bp, 27 predicted proteins | sample MGYA00575354_ERZ1645192 | MGnify/ENA primary metagenome ERZ1645192 (study PRJEB40844, sample SAMN11349763) | freshwater sediment metagenome | isolation source: river sediment | host: Sediment | place: India: Faizupur Khadar , New Delhi | collected 2017-02-21 ...
CGGTTTTTAAGGTCCATGCGCCGCCTGCTTCTCAGCGGACAGCTTTAATATATTACCACCCAGCCATGCCCTTGTCAACTCTTATATTAAAGAATTTTTGTGTCTTCCCTGAAAAGAAAAGCCCCAATCCATCCACTGGTCGAGGCTGTATTACACATTGATATATCAATTCCGTTTCAGGCCTGGTATTCGTCCGAAAGAACATTCTTCCGTGCCGCTTTCTGACGCTTTGAAAACAATCCGGCCAGAAGGAAAAATGCAATCCCAACGCCGAGAAAAATCAGACCTTTCTTCGCAATTTCGTTGCCGACCGGCACAAGCAGCGTCTCCAGAGAAAAGGCCCCGGTCAATCCGGTCAGTTTCTCCGCATACAGCGCCCGAACCGGGTCCAGAAAGCGGATATCCGGCATGGACAGCGCCGCCCCCGACAGCAGGGCCGCCAGCGCGCCCAGCGTATACGCCCAGCCGTTTAAGCGGAACGCAACCGAAATACGCTTTAAGTGCATTAACAGTAAAAGCGTCGTGAAAAAGCTGAGCGCCATCAGCGCGGGCATGACGCCCCTATGAAAAAGCGTCACCCATTTTCTAGCTTCTGCCAAATCCTTTTCCGCTTCCGCATTCCCCGTATAGACCATCACGTCCGTCACCGAAGTCATCATAAACGGCGCTTTCAAGGCCTCATTGGTATCAAACACCGCGCGCATCGCCTGCTCCTTTAAGTCGCTGTTGATGTTCCCTTCCGCATCGGTAATCCCAAGCAAAACAAGGATTGCTTTACCTGCACCGTTAATTTCGAGTCCAAGGATTGTCGTCAGCCGCTCCAGCGTCAGTCCGTCCGCCATCGCCGTGCGCAGCTCTTCGTATTTCGGTGTTAAATCAAAGGTGGGCAGCGCATCTGCTTCACCGCTCAAATAGGCTGCGGTTCCCGACAAATTCTGTTTCAGCAGATCCACCACATAAGCACGGGTCAGCACTGTCTTCAGGCTCTCGTTCACCCAAACCGCAATTTCCTCATCCAGATTCGGATCCTGTTGAACCGCCGCCGTGACCTGTTTTTCCACCTCATCCATCATCGCATCATAAACCGCGTCATAGGTGCCTGCCGCTTCCATTCTCTCGGTAAAAAAGGTCTCGGACAGCACCTGATGATCAACCGCCGACGCCACCGGATAGATCAATGCCAGCGCCATCACCAGCACTGCAAAAATGATTGAAAAGAGACCGTTGAATATCCGCATGTCCTTTTGCCTTTCTTTGTTTGATGGAGATAATTATATCACATCTTCAACAGAAAATTAAAAGCCCGAGTTGCGCCCCGGGCCGTATCGCGTCTGTCGTGTTTTTTGTTCTGCTGAAATCAGCCGTTGAATATGTCTTTGAAGCCTTTGCCCGCTTTAAACGCCGGTGCTTTGGAAGCCGCAATTTCAATCTTCTCTTTGGTCTGCGGGTTCAGGCCCGTTCTGGCTGCTCTTTCCTTCACTTCGAAAGTGCCAAAGCCCACCAGCTGGATCTTCTCGCCCTTCTTTAGCGTATCGGTAATCGTATCAACGAAAGCGCCGTATGCTTTTTCCGCATCCTTCTTGCTTAAGCCCGCTTTTTCGCTGAACACCGCAATAAAATCAGTTTTGTTCATATCCGTCCTCCAAGGTTCCTAAATGATTTTTCTTTGCTTCTTTTTTTGAAAGCTTGTCCATTATAAGCAATTTTCCAGAAGATAGCAAGCCCTTTTTGTTGGAATTAACGTTCGTTTTTTGACTCGTTTTTGGCCTGTTCCCACAGCGCGTCCATCTCATTCAGCGTCATCTCGGCCAGATGCTGTCCTTTTGCTTCGGCCAGCTTTTCCATCGCGCTGAACCGCCGGATGAATTTCTCAACGCCCTCATACAGCACGGTTTCGCTCTCCAGCTTTAGGTGCCTGGCCAGATTGGTCACAGCAAACAGCACGTCGCCAAACTCGACGGTCGGGTCTTTTCCGGCCGCGATATCCTGCTTTAACTCATCAAGTTCCTCATACACCTTTTCCAACGGTTGTGCCGGTCCGTCCCAATCGAACCCGCAGGCCGCGGCGCGCTTCTGAACCTTCTCGGCGCGCATCAGCATGGGCATGGATTTGGGGACGTCCTCCAGATTGTGCCGGATGTTCTCGATGCCCTTTTCCTTGGCTTTAATCTTCTCCCAGTTTTTCAGCACCTTCTCGGACGTGTCGGCCTCCACATCGCCGAAAACATGCGGATGACGGTTGATCATCTTTTTGCAGATGGCGGTGGAGATGTCCAGTGTGTCAAAATCGCTGTGCTCCTTGGCGATTTCGGCATGAAAGACCACCTGCAGCAGCACATCGCCGAGTTCGTCGTACAGCATATCCATGTCGTCCGCTTTTACCGCGTCGAACACCTCGTAGGCTTCTTCGACGAGATAGCGCTTTAGACTGTCGTGTGTCTGTTCGCGGTCCCAGGGGCATCCGTCCTTGGCCCGCAGGCGCGCCATGATATCGATGAGGTCGGCGAAAGAAAACCCCGTCTTGGCTTCCAGCACGGTCGGCGGAATATAGGCGCAGAACGAATAATCGTATTCGGTCTGTCTGTCCAGATCTTCCAGCTCAACCACCTCGGGCGCCTTGCCTTCCCGATAGATATAGATACGCATATCCTCGGCCAGCTGCCGAAGCAGATGAATCTTAATTTCACCGGCCAGGAACGCCGAATCGATTTCATAGATCAGCAAACCCTTTTTGCGGTCATAGCCGCCGTCGTAGGCCAGCGCGCTGACCAGCTCGATGCCGCGCGGCGCACCCGAGTCCCGCGCCGCCAGAGCCGGGCTCCAGACGTCCCCGCCGCAGGGCAGACCCGCGACGACTTCGATTCGGACACCTGCTTTTGCGGCTTTCTCGGCCGCGGCCTGCGCCAGCTGATTCTGCATCACATCCCCCAGCACACAGAAGACGATATCCGCGCCCTTTCCGGCCCCGATCAGCGTTTCCGCCACCTCGGATTTCAGTGTGTCAAAATCCTCGGCCATGGCAAAGGCGTCGTCAAACGCAGTATATTCCCGCCCAACTTCCCTGCCGAACGGAATCTGCGCCGTCTGCAAAAACAGCTTGGGTGCGTTTTTCACCGCATCCCAAGCCTTCAAGGTGATGTTCTCTTTTTTTCCATCGGCGATGCCGACAATTGTAATCATCTTTTTTCCTTCTATTCTATATATACAAAATTCCGTCTATTTGCCGCGAATGGCCGCCATCTCCTGTTTGGTGACTGTTTTGGTCAAAAGCAGTGCTCCGCCGTATACGACGACACCGGCCAGAATGGCCGCCAGCGCCGAGACCGTATTGCTTGTGGTGATGCCAAAAAGGAAAGGATACAGGAAGTAGACCACCACCCCCATCACCACGCTGCACCCCACGGGCTTGATGATTTGATTCAGCCAGTCGATGCGCATCCCCGTGTGCCGGATGACCGCGATGACGTCCAGTATCGCCGCGACCGAATAGCACGCCACTGTGCCCAGCGCCGCGCCCTTAACGTTGATTTCGGGAATCCGAATCAGCAGCAGTGATATGACCACCTTGACCACCGCGCCAATCGCCAGATTGATGACCGGCACCTGTACTTTGCCGACCCCCTGCAAAATGCCGGTCATGGTTTGCAGCAGCGTCAAAACGATAACGCCCGCCGACATGATGATCAGCAATATTGCGGTCTCATCCAGCTTCTGTCCTTCCAGGTTATGATAGAGCAGATGGATAATCGGCTTGGCCAGCAGGATGTAACCCATCGCCGCGGGCAAACCAACCAGCAAAGCGATTTTTAGTCCCATGCCGGACTGCTCCCGAAGCTTCTCGGTTTCTCCCTTTTTCTTATAGGAGGAGATCGCAGGCACCAGACTCATGGCCAGCGCCAAGGACAGCACGGCTGGCATATTGATCAGCGAATTGACATAGCCCGACAGCAGCGCAAATTTATCGGCCGCCGCCTCGTGCGCGAATCCGATATTTTCAAGCCCGCGCACCACGATGACGCTGTCAATCCACATGACGATGGGCATCACGCACGCGCCGATCATGATGGGGATGGCGATAATCAAAAGCTCTTTTAAAAGTGCCCGCTGTCGGATCGTCGGAATCGATGGATTTGTCTGCGCAATTTCCAAATCGAAGTTCGGCTTCTTTGTGTAGTAGATGATTAAAAGCAAACCCAGCGCCAGCACTTCGGAGACCGAAACACCGATCAGCGCGCCCATGGCTCCGTACTGCGGCCCCAACGGCAGAAGGCGCTTGGCCAGCCACAGGCCGACAAAGAGTTTGCCGAGCTGTTCAACCAGCTGGGAAAAACCCGTGGGCGACATCATCTGCATGCCCTGAAAGTATCCGCGGTAGGCCGAGATGATTGCCACAAAAAACAGCGCAGGCGCAATCGCCATATACGTGACGCTGGCTTCGGGCATGCCTTGCGCTTTGGCCAGAACGCCGCTGATGGCAAACAGCAGGGCTGTGGTGAAAACGCCCAATACCAGCAGGAGCTTTAACGAAGTGGTAAACACCTGTTTGGCGCCGGCGTAGTCATCCACCGCGCGCCGCTCGGAAACCATTTTTGCGATGGCTACCGGCATACCCGCCGAAGAGATGACCAAAAGCAGGGCATAGGTCGGGTAGACGATCGAATAATTCGCCATGCCTTGCGTGTCGATGATGTTGGCCAGCGGGATGCGGAACACAGCGCCGATGACCTTGACAACCAGCCCGATGATGCCCAGCACCGCCGCGCCTTTAACAAAATTTTTGGTTTTATTGCTCATATGAGAATTTGCGGCGTCACACCGCTTCCTTTCGTGCGATAAACTTTTCGTTACCCATTATATATGAGCGCGTCTATGCTGGCAAGAAAACAAAAATCGACCGATAGATGTGTCTTCGGCCGATTTCAGATATGTCGAAACCTGTCTAAGTCCTCATGGTGCAGCATCCCCGTACAGCCCGATGGGTGCACTAACCGCTGATACGGCATCAATCGTGGTTCGTCCCAGTGACCGCACCTGTACGGAAAACTCATATTCGCCTTTGATGGGTGGGACAAACGTGATGCTGCTCTGCGGTGTAAATTTAGTGCCGGCATACAGCCATCGGGTGGTTCCCGCTTTTCGGTACAAAAAGCGATATTCACAAACCACCGCCTCTCCGCGCCGAAGCCCCTGCGCCGACAGCACAGCGCCCAGGCCGCTTGCATCCGCCTCGGCCGTCAGTTCGGCCAGGTCGGCCGGAAAAACCAAAAACCGCCGGATGAGCATCGCTTCTGAAACCGCGTCACTGCCGGTTCTGTCCTCGGTCCGCACTCCCACTTTCAGATAGCAAACCGCGTCCTTTTTAATCACCGGCAGGGCAATGGGCTCTGCCCCGTCGTATTCCCCAAAGCCGTACCCCGGAAGCGTTTTGTAGGTTCTTCCGTTGGTCGAATATAACACACAGTATTCCAACGATTGATAGCGTTCGTCTTCGCAAGGGGTCCCGATGACCGTCAGGTCTACGCTTTCGTTCGCCAGATATTCTGTTTCTCCCGCAAGCGTTTCCGCGTTGACACCTAACGCCGGAATGGCTCCGAAATATACCTGAACGCCGATGATTTCGTCAACCGCCTGCGTCGCCGTAAATCCGCCGGCTTTGGCCTCCACCCTGAAATCATACTTCCCTTCCTTCTTGAGGACCGCTGAGATTTTTCGATTGTAGGAAAAGTTTTTGTTGATATATGTCCACGCTTTCACGCCCGAAAGACGGTACGCAAACCGATATTCGGCGTGCGCCAGCACCGCGTCTGTGTTCAGCGCCTCGGCCTCCAGCACAATGCCGGATGAAGACTGCACAGCGGGCGTTTCAATCGGGGTCAGCGCGACTTGCGTCACCGGGCTCCCCACGCTGACGCTGATATTATTGATCTGATAAATATCCTCGCTTTTTCGTCCTTCTGTTTTGACCGCCACGCGAATCTGATATCCTAAATTCAATTTGTTGGATGGGATGAACACCTCATCTACAACGCTGGTCTCCCCGTCCTGCGGCGCATATTCCTTCCATCCCGTCAGCGCGGTAAAGCGCGTCGTTCCGGCTTTGGCATACTGAATCTGATACCGGGTGATCTGTTCCGGCCGTCCTTCGGTCAGCCGAATATCCAGTCCAACAGCTTCACCGTATTTAAAGTCTGTTTTCTCCATCGTCACGCGCAGATCCGAAGCCGGAACCGCACCTAAATACACCATAACCGGCTGGGACACGTATAGGGCATCCACGCCCGTGCGGCCCACGCTTCGCGTCTCCACTTTAAGCGTATAGTTTCCTTCGGCCTTGGGGTTAAACTTCGCGGTTGAACTGCTGTTCCAATCGCGGAATTTCTGGTAAGTTCTGTTGTTGTATGCGTAGTAGAAACAATATTGCCGGGATGTATTATAGCCAGGCCAGTCTTCGGCCGCTGCGCCCAGCCAGACCCCTCCGGTCGGTGACACAATCACCGTACCTAAGTCGGCGAAGACAACGCCCTTGACTGGGACAATGCGATAGACCGACGCCGTACACTCCGCGCGGGTATCCGCCGTCTCCCGGCCTTCGGCACGCAAGCTGAGCCGGAAGGTGTACTTTCCTTCGGCCATTTTCTCGGGCAATGTAAAAATCACCTGCCCGCCCAAACCAGAAAGCGCCACCGGACTGCTCCACGCGCTGCTGGTGTTTATCCAAGTCAAGCCGTCGCGGCTGTATTCCACTTGAGTTTCCACAGCGCGTCCGCCTAAATCTGCATCGGTTTCAAAGGTCATCGTCACGTTTTCGCCCGTTTTCAGCACATTTTTTTCAAGCGCCAGCGACGTGATTTCGCTGACCGGATAAGATCCGAAATAGAGCGCGCTGTAAGCGGTCTCGCATGCCGTTTCCGAAACGGCTGCCGAGCGTGTTTTGGCTTCGGCCAAAAAGCGATATTCGCCTTCTGTCGGCAGGTCCAGGGTGACCGCAAAAGTGCCGTCGTCATCGCAGGGCATAAACGCCGATGAGACATAGTGCCACCAGATTTCGCCCTTTTTTTGATACGCAATCCGAACATCCGCATTCGGCGCATCCTGTCCGTGCTTGGCCGCGCTTCCTGAAACAACCACCCCGTCATCCATCAGCGCCGATTCGGGCAATGCGTCCAATACGACGCTGTCCATCGGCAGGTCGTCAGGCAAATATTGAATCCGAAGGCCCTCCGCCGAAAAACGTTCATCCGCACCCGAGCCATAATACGTTTCAATGACAATATTCGATGTGTTCTGAAAGACGTTTTCACCAAATCCGGTTTCCGTTCCCAAAATCATGACTTGTCTTAATCCGGTACAATCCAAAAAGGCCCCATCGCCCACGCTGACAACGCCCGCCGGTATCGAAATTTCGGTCAGCGACCGGCAGGCTTCAAACGCGCCCGCGCCAATCTCAGCGAGCGTATCGGGCAGTGTGACTGTCGTCATGGCCGCTTTGTTGTAGAAAGCGCCGTCGCCGATTTTTGTGACGGCGATGGGCACAATCACATGGGCATCCTGCCCGAAGTATCGAATCAGAACGCCGTTGTCGATAAGAAACGGGTCATCCAAATCCCCGACCAGCTCATAATCTATTCCTTTTTCTACCGCATATTCAAACGCCTTGGATTGATAATAGCATTGAATCACAAGCCCCAAGCATTCGCCAAACGCATCCGCACCCATTTCATCCACCCCGTGCGGAATATAGACGACAGCATTGTTTAGCGCGCCGTAAAAAGCCCTGTCGCCCATGCTGACCAGCGTTTCGGGCAGTGCCAGCGAAACAAGTGCCGTATCGCGAAAAGCGTCCGCACCGATTGTTGTGACCGATTCCGGCAAGGCAACTCCGGTCAGCGCAGTGCATCCGTCAAAAGCGCCCGTGCCGATTTCCGTCAATCCGTCTTTCAGCGTCACGTTTTCCAATGCCGCGGCGTTTTTCAGTACTTTTGTGCCGGTTGTCGACATTTTGTTGGAAAACTCAAAATCGGTCATCCGGCCGCATTCCGCGAAAGCCGCGTCCCCCAGCCACGCGACACCCTCGGGCAGCGCCACATGAGTCAGCCCTGAGCATCCGTAAAACGCCTGCATGCCGATTCCCACAAGTCCGCTGCCGGACGGCAGGGCCGCAAGCCCGGTACAGCCCGAAAACGCTTGATCCGAGATGACCATAATACTGTCGGGAAGCGTGATATCCGACAGTGACGTACACTCCCGAAACGCGCCTTCGGGTACCGCCGAAAAACTGCCGGCCAGGGAAACCGCCGCCAAACGATGGCATCCCGAAAACGCGTCTGCGCCCAGCAATCTTAAATCGGTCGGCACCGTGAAGTCTTCAAGGTTTTCACACCCGCTGAAAGCTGAGGGCTGGATATTTGTCACTTCCGATGCCGCGCTCAGCGTCACCAGGTTCAGGTTATCCGCAAAGGCAAAAGCGCCGATTTCCGTGACCCCTTCGGGCAATGTCACCTCTGCATCGCTTCCGGTATAGCTGACCAGCACGTTTCCGTCCAGCACAAAATCACCCTGCTCCGAATACACAACGGGCACCCCCGTCGCGCCGATCAGCGTGGCATAGGTGGCGATTAACGAATTTTCAGGACAATAGATGGTCAGCGCGCCGCAGTATCTGAAGCACTCGGTACCAATCGACGTCAGATGTTCATAGGCGGTCAAGACGCTTAATCCCGTGCAGTTATAAAACGTTTGGGCGCCCAGAGTGGTCAGCGCGCGCGGCAAATCGGCCTCAGAAAGCGCTGTGCAGTTCTTAAACGCGGCGTTTTGAATATCGGTAAGGCCGGATGGGAAATTAATCGCTCGCAGTGATGTACAGCCCTCAAAAGCCGAGGCGTCGATATGCGTCACCGTGTCGGGCAGAATGACCTCTGTGACGTTTAAATTTTGGTAAAATGCCTTTTCTCCGATGCGGGTGACACCTTCCGGCACCGTCACCACCGCTTCGTTTCCGGTGTAGGTCGTCAGCGTGGTCTTTGAAATATCAAATGCTTCTCCGGCAAAAACCGGCCAGGAAAAAAGCAAAAGAAAAACGGCGACACATGCCCCCGCCACATTGCGCAGTGTTTTCATCGAATTCCTCTTAAATATATATTTTAGTATTATAGTCATTCTATCACAATAGTGATATTTTTAAAGAGGTTTTCCTTTAAATATAAAAAACCTTTCCGAATGCCGGAAAGGTCTTTGATTGTTTATCTACAGCGGCTGGAAAGTGCTCCTTTTAATATACTGCCCCCGGCCCTTTTCACCGACAAATTGGTTGTTCTCCACGATTTTCTCGCCGCGGGAGAACACCGCGGCAATTTCGCCACGCGTCCCCATGGCCTCAAACGGTGTATAGTCGCAGTTCTCGTGCAGGTTCTTGTGCGCAATCTTTCCTCTGGCCGATTCATCCACCACCACCAGGTCGGCGTCCGCGCCTTCGGCAATCCGGCCTTTTTGCGGAAAAAGCCCAAAGAGTTTGGCCGGATTTTCGGCGCAGGTTTTCACCACCGTGTTAAAGTCAATTTTCCCTTCCAACGCCAGACTGATGAGAAGGGGATAGCGCGTCTCCACGCCGGGCATACCGTTGGGGCATTTAGTGAAATTGTCTTTACCGAACTGCTTGTCATGCGCATAGTTAAACGGGCAGTGGTCGGTGCCGAGCGTATCGATTTCGCCTAAGCGAAGCGCCTGCATGAGCAAATTGTTGTTCTCCTTTGCCCGAAGCGGCGGAGACAGGATATATTTTAAGCCGTCCGGCTTTTTATATAACGTTTCGTCCAAAAACAGGTACTGCGGACAGCTCTCCACAAAGAAGTTTTCATATCCTCCGCGCCGGAAAAAGTCGATGTATTCCAGACTTAAACCCGTCGAGACATGCACCAGATACAGCGGCGCGTCGCCCGCCGTGCGGCCCAGCGACAGTACGCGGTTGACCGCCTCGGCCTCGGCCATAGGCGGGCGGCTTAGCGGATGATATTCCGGTCCGGTCTTCCCCTGCTTGATATATTCGGTTTTCAGGTGTTCCACGATATCGTTGTTTTCGCAGTGCACGGCGACCAGCATACCCAACGCTCTCGCGCGTTCCAAGACCCGCAGGATTTCGTCGTCGCTGAGTTTGCCTGAATACGTCATGTAGATCTTTACGCTGGAAATGCCATGCTCCTTCAATTTTTCGAGTTCGTTTAAAATCCCGTCGTCCACGCGCTGCAAAACGCCGTGAAAGCCGTAATCGATGACGGCCTTTCCTTCGGCCAGCGTATGGTACAGGTCAATTTGATGCATCAGGCCGCACCCATCCGGCCCAAAGCCGGGATGATCTACGATAGTCGTGGTGCCGCCGCAGGCCGCGGCCACCGTGCCGGTGTAAAAATCGTCGTTGGCATGCGCAAACCCGACATCCAGATCAAAATGCGTATGCACATCCACCGCGCCGGGCAGAATGGTTTTGCCCAGGGCGTCGAAAACTTCCTCGCCTTCTTCGGCGGAAAGTCTCTTTGCCAGCGCCTCAATCTTCCCGTCTTTTGTCCGAATATCCAGCGGTTTAAATCCGTTTTTGGTATATACTTTGCCGCCTGTAATCAGCATCGCTCTTCTCCTGAAATTAAATTTCGCTCCCGATAAAAAAACACCGAAGCGCAAGCCCTCCGGTGTTGTCCTGTTTAAGTCTTAGTTTTCAACTTCGACGACTTCGGCCGCCGGCGCATTCTTTTTCACCGATTCAATGCCGTTCATGCAGCCATCTTTGGAAGAATATCCTTCACCGGTTGCAATCACCTGGCCGTTTGCCGCTTTTAAACGAAATCTATAATCGCCTTTTTTGTCCTTATATACTTCAAATTTTGCTGCCATTTCGACGTCCTCCTGAAAAATAGCTTTTATTTATTATATTATACTGCTTTTTATTCATGGTCACAACTGCATTTACCGACGTTTTCCAATCCCTTTTTGGTCGCTTCCACAATCTTGGTGTAGCCGGTACAGCGGCAAAGGTGCCCCGACAGCGCACGCTTGATATCCGCTTCGGTGTAGTTCCTGTCCCGCGCTTCCATCTCGGTGGCCGTCATGATGATGCCTGGCGTACAGAAACCGCACTGCACCGCACCGCCTTCCACGAAGGCTTTCTGCATATTGGTCAGCTCCCCATATTGGGAAAGCCCCTCCACCGTGACCACCGTCTTGCCGTCCGCCCATGCGGCTAAGTATAGGCAGGAATCCACTGCCTGACCGTTCACCAGCACCGCACACGCGCCGCATTCACCCACGCCGCATCCCTGCTTGGCGCCGGTCAGTCCCAGATCCTCGCGAATCAGCTCCAGAAGCGATTGTCCGGGATGAATCACCATGGTTCTCTGTTCATCGTTTATCGTAAAAGAAATCGTCTGTTCCATATCTTTTTTTCACTCCTCTTCGGGCAGTCCAACCAGCTTTTTTACCGCCCGTTTGGTCAGCTCATACACCAGATGCTCGCGGAAGGTTTTGGACCCGCGCCAGGAATCGCGCGCGCGCATATTGGTGATGGTGGCTTTGGCCATGGCGTCAATATTTTCGGGCGAAATGGTCATCCCCCGGCCGATGTTCTCGGCGTCGGTACAGCGAATCGGCGTCGGCGCGGCTACGCCCAGACCGATGCGGATGTCCGATATGGTCTTGCCGTCGTGCTTTAAAATCACCGCACAGCCGATGGTCGCGATGTCCATCGCACTGCGCTGGGCAAATTTCTTGTAGGTTCCGGTATAGCCGTCATAGTCTTTTTTCTCAATGATGATGTCGGTCACAAGCTCGCCGGGCTGGAGAATCACCTTGCCGGGCCCGACATAGAATTCGGAAATCGGCACCAATCTGCTGGAATCCGCCGTCTGGATTTTCAGCCTGGCGTTCAGGCAAAACAGCGAGGACGCGCTGTCCGCGCTGGTCGCGCCGTTGCAGACATTGCCGCCGATGGTGGCCACGTTGCGAATCTGCGGCCCGCCGATGGCGCCCACCGCCTCGGCCAGAATCGGGATATGCTTTAGGATAATTTCGTTTTCCTCAATAGCGGTAAACGTCATCATGGGCCCAATATGCAGATTGCCCTGTTCGTCCTCCGTAATGGTTTTTAGGGCGAAAATAAAGCTGATGCCCATGAGGTGCGCATTTGAAATCTTGCCTTCGCGGATACGTAAAAGCACATCCGTTCCGCCCGCAATCACCCTGACGTCAGGATTCGCTTTTAAGTAGCTAAGCGCATCCTCCAGCGTCTTGGCTTCATAGTATTTGGCTATATCAAACATCTCATTTATCCCCTCTAGTTCAGTCCCGCTTCGCGGAAAGCCTCAAACAGGCTCTGCGGGTTCATGGGCGTCGCAAACACCCGAACGCCGGTGGCATGTTTAATGGCGTTTCGAATTGCCGCCGCCGGCGGCACAGCCGGAGGTTCGCCCAAAGCCTTGTTGCCGAACGGGCCGGTCACGTCATAGGGCTCCACAAAATCCACATCGAAATGCGGCGTATCCAAAACGGTCGGCAGTTTATAATCCAGGAGATTATCGGTCAGCATCTGCCCGGTCTTCGGATCATATTTCAGCCCTTCGGACAGCGCCAAACCGCAGCTCATACTCATGCCGCCCTCCACCTGGCCCGAAGCCAGAATGGGGTTGATAATCGTTCCGCTGTCGTGGATGTTGCAGATCTTTAAGATGTTGACCTTCCCGGTCTTCACGTCCACTTCCACTTCGGTCACGCATACGCCAAAAGCCAGTGCATTGCTCTTGACGTTGGCGCTCTTTTCGCTTGCGATGGTGGAGGATTCATCCTTTTCGTAGAAGCTCTCCATCGCCAGCTGTTCCAGCGTGCAAAGCAATCGTCCCGCGCTGACGCGATAAATCTTCGCATCGCGTATCTCCACGTCTTTTACGTCGATATCATACTTTTTCGCCGCGCGCGCGCAGACCTGATCGCGTACGCTCTCGGCCGCCTGGCGCACAGCCTGTCCGGCCACATAGGTCTGGCGGGAGGCATAAGCCCCCGGGTCGTAGGGGTGGATATCCGTATCGGTTCCCCGAACCACGTTGACCATTGAGAAAGGCACGCCCATCACTTCGGCCGCCATCTGGGCAAACACCGTGTCCGAACCCTGGCCAATCTCGGCCGCGCCCACGGTCAGCTGCAAACTGCCGTCCTGATTCATGGTGAGTCTGGCGCCGGCCAGCTCCATGGAGAACGGCCAAACCGCCGTGGCATAGGAAAACAGCGCAAAGCCAACGCCTTTCCGCTTGTCTCCCTTTTGGTTTAGATATTCTTTTCGCTTGTTGTCCCAATCGATATAGGCCTTGCCTTTTTCGATGCATTCAGGCAGACCGCAGGATTTTATCTCGATGCCCGAAACCGGATCGACAAAACCCAGTTTCATCACATTCTTCTGTTTAAACTCAATCGGATCCATGCCGATATCATCGGCGAGATCATCCATATGGCACTCCACCGCAAAGTTGACCTGCGGAATGCCGTAACCGCGCATCGCGCCCGCCGTGGCCGTATTGGTGTATACGGTGTATCCGTTCCATTCGGTGGCCAACTCGGCCGGATAGGTTCTGGAGAAATTGGTGCCGCCCTTGGCGACAATCGAATGCCCGTGCGATGCATAGGCGCCGTTGTTGCCGATGCTCACCATTGACTTGGCCAAAAGTCTGCCGTCCTTTGAAACGCCGGTCTTAAACTTGAAGCGGATACCGTGACGGGTTCTGGATCCATAGAAAACCTCTTCGCGTGTCAAATCCACCATCACGGGCCGTCCGTTGCAGGCCAAGCTCAGCATGGCCGCCATGGGTTCAATCACCACGTCCTGCTTATTGCCAAATCCGCCGCCGATGTATGGCTGAATCACACGCACCTTGCCGAACGGCAAATTCAGCGCATGGGCCACCACGCGTCGTACAATATGGGCAATTTGGGTAGAGGTTACGATGGTTAATCGGTCTTCGGGGTCTACATAAGCGTACGCAATATGGTTCTCGAGGTGGGCGTGCTGAACAGGCGTCACGTCAAATTCCTGTTCCAGAATATAATCGCATTTTGAAAAAGCCGTGGACAGTTCTTCTTTGCCGTGTTTAATGTCGGTGTGCCGCAGGATATTGGTTTCGTCGCCGTGCAGAATGGGCGCGCCTTCCTTCATCGCCTCTTCGGCGTCCAAAACAAAGGGCAGGGCTTCATACGCCACCTTGATGAGCTTCACCGCTTTTTCAGCGGTCAGCTCGTCTTTGGCCACCACCGCGCCAATCTCATCACCGAAAAGCCTTATCTTTTCATTTAAAATCTGCCGGTCTGCGATGTCCTGATGGGCGGGGTTTAAGCTGTATGGGTGTCCGGCGCTTGGCCATGGGTTGGCCTTCACGTCCTTGGGAAGAACAATTTTCACAACGCCGGGCAGTTTTTCCGCCTCGGAGATATCGTAGGATTTCACATAGCCATGCGCAATTTCGGCGCGCAGGATTTTGGCATACAGCATCCCGGGCATTTTCATATCCCGGGTATACAATGCCCGACCGGTCACTTTTGCCGCAGCGTCTCCGCGCTGCACCGGCTTTCCAATCACGTTAAAGCTCATGCATATCACCTTTCTTAATACAAAGTGATTATAACATTTCTATTTTCTTTTGATATGAATAACCCAAGAAAGTTTTAAAAATTTTTTAAAGCCACCCGTTTTCTTTTAAAAATTCAGTAATCCGCTTAATCGCTTCTTTTAAGTTCTCCATGGAGGACGCATACGAACAGCGCATAAATCCTTCGCCGCCCTCGCCAAAAGCCGTACCCGGCACACAGGCGACGCGTTTTTCTTTGACCAGCCGTTCGCAGAACTCATCCGAAGAAAGCCCAGACAACCGGATATCCGGGAACATATAGAATGCGCCTTTGGGTTCAAAGCAGCGAAGGCCCAGCGCGTTAAACGCCTCAAACAGATACCGCCGGCGGTGGTCATACTGCTGAACCATTTCGCGCACCTGTTTATATCCGTTTTTCCGCTCGGTCTTCAGCGCTTCCAGTCCTGCTTCCTGTGCCGCCGAGGGCGCGCAGAGGATTGTGTACTGGTGAATCTTCAGCATGGCTTTGGTTAAAGGCAGCGGCGCGGCCACATAGCCCAGCCGCCATCCGGTCATGGCAAAGGCCTTGGAGAAACCGTTAATGACGATTGTCCGCTCCTTCATCCCCGGCAAAGTGGCGATAGAAACATGCTTGCCGTCATAGGTCAGTTCGGAATAGATTTCGTCCGATATGACGAGAAGGTCGTTTTCGATAATCACGTCCACAATGCCCGCCAGCTCTTCTTTTGTCATAATGCCGCCGGTCGGGTTGTTGGGGAAGGGCATAATCAGTGCTTTGGTTTTGGGGGTAATCACGCTTTTTAAAACATCCGCCGTGTACTTAAACGCGTTGGCGGCCACAGTCAGCACGGGCACAGCCACGCCGCCCGCCAGTTTGACGCCCGGCATGTAGGAAACATAGGAGGGCGCGGGCACCAGAACCTCGTCGCCGGGGTTAATCACCGCGCGAAAAGCGATGTCCAGCGCTTCGGAAGCGCCGACGGTGACGATGATCTGGTTGATGTCATATTGCAGGGCATTCCGCTCGTTTAAATAAGCGGCAATCTCCTGCCGCAAAGCGGTGGTGCCGTGGTTGGACGTGTAATGGGTTTTTCCGGTCTCAATCGCGTAGATGGCGTTTTCACAGATGTTCCAGGGCGTGGTGAAGTCGGGCTCGCCGACCCCCAGGCTGATGACATCCTCCATCTCGGAAGCAATATCAAAAAATTTCCGGATGCCGCTGGGCGGAATCTCGGCAACGACTTTGGCAATGTATTTGTCATAGTTCATGGCGAAATGACCAGCCTTTCGTCTTTGTCATCATCGGCAAAAATGACGCCGTGTTCCTTGTATTTTCTCATGATAAAGTAGGTGGCCGTGGAACGCACACCTTCCATCACCGCGAGTTTCTCAAACACAAATTCAGAAATCTGCTTCATGGTACTGGCTTCCACATGCACCGAAAGATCATAGGTGCCGCTCATCAGGTAAACGGCCGTCACTTCATCAAAGCGGTAGATCCGCTGGGCGATGCGGTCATATCCGAGGTCGCGCTGGGGTTCCACCTTCACTTCAATCAGACCTTCGGCATATTCGCTGTTAATCTTTTCGCGGTTAATCAGGGTCTTATACTTTAAGATGATTTTCTCATCTTCCAGCCCTTTAATCTCGGCGGCAACGGCCGCTTCACTTTCCCCAATCATGCTGGCTATCTCTTTTGCGGAGGCTTTCGCATCATCGCGCAGGATGTCGAGTATTTCGTTACGCATGTTTTTCATCGTTTTTCTATGGCGTTATTGGACCGCGCCCGTTCCTTTCCTTTTTTTTATATAGTTCTATCATTCTATCACTGTTGTCATTTTCGCGTCAACAACAACGATTCCCATATTCCCGTTTTCGCGCGCTCAAAACAGATGAAAGCATGATATAATGTAGGCACTTGTATAATTGGAGAGTACGCATGGTTCAAATGATTGTTAACGGAAAAGAAATATCCACCGACAGCCCCAAAAGCCTGCTGGATTTTTTGCGTGAGGATTTGCGCCTCACCAGCGTCAAGGACGGCTGTTCCAGCGGCGCCTGCGGCACCTGCTCGGTTCTGATTGACGGCGTCAGCAAACGCGCCTGTTCCCAAAAGGTCCAGAAACTCGACGGCGCCCGTATCTTAACCGTCGAAGGTTTATCGCCGCGCGAAAAACAGGTATATGTCCACTGCTTCGGCACCGCCGGCGCGGTGCAGTGCGGTTTTTGCATCCCGGGCATGGTCATCAGCGCCAAGGCGCTGCTGGACGTCAACGATAACCCGTCCGAAGCTGACATCCGCAAGGCGATTAAGGGCAATATCTGCCGCTGTACCGGTTATGTCAAAATCGTCGAAGCGATTGCGCTTTCGGCCAAATTCTTCAGAGAGAATCTCCCCGTGCCCCAGCCGGTGGATACCGCGCTGCTGGGCGACGAAATCATCCGCCCGGACGCAGAGGCCAAGGTTCTGGGAGAAGCGGTTTATGTGGACGATATCGAATTGCCCGGCATGGCCTATGCCTCGGCCATCCGCGCCCAATACCCCAGAGCCACTGTCTTGAAAATCGACGCCTCCGAAGCGCTTCGGCACCCCGACTGTCTGGCTGTCATCACGGCCAAAGACGTGCCCAACAACAAAACCGGCCACCTCAAAAAAGATTGGGACGTCCTCATCGCCGAAGGCGACAACACGCGCTATGTCGGCGACGGCGTGGCTTTGGTGGTCTCTAAAACCAAAGAGAGCCTTTCCGCCATCAAGGCATTGGTCAAAATTGATTATCAGCCGCTGACCCCGCTGTCTTCGCCCGAAATGGCGCTGGCCGAAGGCGCGCCCGCCCTGCATGAGGGCGGCAACGTGTTAAGCGTTCAGCACCTAAAGCGCGGCGAGGACACCGACACCGTGTTTGCGCGAAGCGCCCATGTGGTCACCCGGCATTACTCCACGCCCTTCACCGACCACGCGTTTATGGAACCCGAATGCGCCATCGCTGTCCCCGAAGGAGAAACCATCCAGCTTTTCACCGCCAGCCAGAATATCTTTGACGAACGGCGGGAAATTGCGCACATCCTAAACATCGACCCCGAACGCCTGCACATCGCGGCTCAGACCGTCGGCGGCGGCTTTGGCGGCAAGGAGGATATGAGCGTCCAGCATCACGCGGCGCTCGCCGCCTTTGTCACGGGTAAACCCGTTAAGGTCAAATTCTCGCGGCAGGAAAGTATCCTCATCCACCCCAAACGCCACGCCATGGAGATTGACATGACCACGGCCTGCGACGAAAACGGCATCATCACGGCCGTCAAAGCCGATATTGTCTCGGACACCGGCGCGTACGCCTCGCTGGGCGGCCCGGTTCTGCAGCGTGCCTGTACCCACGCGGGCGGTCCATATAATTACCCCAACGTGGACATCACCGGCACCGCCGTTTACACCAACAATCCGCCGGCCGGCGCTTTTCGCGGTTTCGGCGTCACCCAGTCGGTTTTCGCCATCGAATCCAACCTGACGCTGCTGGCCGAAATGGCAGGCATCAGCCCGCTGGAGATTCGCTTACGCAACGCCATTCGTCCCGGACAGTCTCTGCCCAACGGTCAGATCGCCGACGGCAGCACCGCGCTGTTTGAATGCCTGGAGGCGCTGGTTCCCTATTACGACGAAACCAAGCCCATGGGCATCGCCTGCGCCTTAAAAAACAGCGGCCTCGGCGTGGGCGTGCCGGACACAGGACGGTGCATCGTCAGCGTGGAGGGCGGAAAAATCCACGTTCGTACCGGCGCCGCGCGCATCGGTCAGGGGTTGGACGCCGTCATTCTAAAAATGGCCTGCCAAACGCTGAAATTAAAGCCCAGCCAGATCGTCATTGAACAGCCCAACACCCAGCGCACCCCCAACTCGGGTACCACCACGGCTTCGCGCCAAACCTTGTTCACCGGCGAAGCGGTGCGCGTGGCGTGCGAAAACCTGCTGGCCAAAAAGCAGAGCCGCGATTGGGCGGACATGGACGGCGAAGAGGCTTACGGCGAATATACCTGCGTCACCGACCCCATCGACAGCACAAAAGCGCACCCCGTCAGCCATGCGGCGTATGGCTACGGCGCCCAACTGGTCATCCTGGATAAAGACGATTATGTATCCGAGGTGATTTGTGCTTATGACGTGGGCAGGGTCATCAACCGTACCGGAGCCGAAGGGCAGGTGGAGGGCGGCGTGGTCATGGGTCTCGGGTATGCCCTCACCGAGGATTATCCGCTAATGGACAGTGTTCCGCAGACGACCTATGCCAAACTGAGACTGTTCCGCGCCGACCAAACCCCGTCTGTCAAAGTGCTTTTGGTGGAAAACGACGAAAAGCTGGCCATGGCCTACGGCGCCAAAGGCGTGGGCGAACTGGCCACCATCCCCACCGCACCGGCGGTCAGTGCGGCCTACTACAAAAGGGACGGTTTGTTTCGGAATAAATTGCCATTGGTAAAAACACCCTATGCAAAATAACAATAAATGCTTATACTGTTTATATCAGTCTTGAGTGTTCATACAAACGAAAAATTCTTTGACCTGGAGGAAATCTCATCGTGAAATGCCCCGAATGTAAAACAAAGCTGCCCAAAAATGCGGAGTTCTGTCCTAACTGCTCCCATCAGTTGACCGAAGAAGATAAGAAATCGGTGAAGAAAAAGCACAAGGTGCTTTGGTTCATTCTCGGCCCCATTCTGGCGCTGATTTTAGGCTTTATTCTTTTAGTCTTTATTTTCGGTGTTTTGGTCAGTTCCTATCAGCTGGTTGAAATCGGCGTTCCCAACGGCGAGGTGGATTATAACGCGCCCGTCCCGCTGAGCATCACGATTGACGCTTCCGGCATGATCCCAACGACTTTTGAAATTCCGGTATACATTGACGGAACGCTGGCTTATACATACGAAATCCCATTCGAAGGCGCCGGCATGGGAGAAGTCGTGCCGATCACATCGGATACATATTTCGTCAGTGATGTTACCACTTATCCGGGGCCGCATACAATGACCATAGATGAGGCGACAACTTCCTTCGACGTGCTCACCGCGGCAGATATTGTATTCTCAAGCGATGCAGACAAATATTACTTCATCACCAATACCGATTTTGATTTAGAATATACCGTAACCAATCAGGGCGAAACAGCCGGTACCCGTGACTACACCATCTCCTTAGACGGCAAGCCGCTTGACCAGGGTTCGGTTACAGTCGATGGTAATACCGAAGTGACTCAAAGCGTCACCGTCAGCAGCCCCACCGCAGGCAGCTATGTGCTGAAAATCAACGATTTGACCTATGAATTGCCTTTCTACGATGTTTCACGTCCCGAAACCGGCAAGCTGATGACCAACACGGTGTCCGGCTACAGCTATATTGATATTAAGAACAAAACAGGTGTCGATCTGGCCGCCTATCTGGTGGAATCCGATAATGAGACCGTTGCCATCGCGGCGGGATATGTCAGGGCCGGTGACAATTACACCATCCAGTCCATCCCGCATGGGGAGTACTATCTGATTTTCCAATATGGATCCGATTTTGTCCCGGCGAGGAATATCTTCTATACCGACATTAAATCAATGGCTTATATCATTGATATGCAGGCCAATGTGGTGGGCGGTGCCGGATTTGCGACCAAATATACCATGAAAATGACGCAGGAAGACATCGACGCAGACACTTTTGATCTGGGCTTTACACCGACGGTTCCCGAACAATAAGGCGTTCCTCTGCAAAAAGCAATACCTTTCGTAACAAACGAAAAGACCCCGCGGGCAGCGAAACCTGCTCGGGGGTCTTTGTTTTATTGAATTGTTTTTAATAGCCCTTTCAGCCCTTCCGCTGCTTTTGGCTTTTTTCAAAAGTTTTAAGAAAAGGCTCCACATCCTTTACCGGAAGCGGTTTTGAAAAATAAAAGCCCTGAATCCAGGAGAAGCCCAGCGCCTGCATGGTTTTCAGCTGTTGCTCGGTCTCCACGCCTTCCACAATGCTCTGCTTATCCAGCCCCTTGATGATGGAGCCAATCATTTTGATGATTTCTTTGGCGACAAAGCTCTCCTCAAAGTTGGAAACAAAGAATCGGTCAATTTTAATCATATCAAAGCCCACTTTTTCCAGCATGGCCAATGAGGAATACTCCATGCCGAAATCGTCCAACGCCAGCTTAAATCCGTGTCCGCGAATCGCCCGGATGTTGGTCCGAACGGTTTCCACGACGTGCAGCAGCGTGGTCTCGGTGATCTCAAAAATCAGGCGATCCGGCTGGATGCCCACTTCTTCGGCAACCCGTATCAGGTAATCCGAAAAGTCTTCGACGGTCAGCTGTCCCGCGGAAAGATTGATCGAAAGGCTTAAATTTGGATTCTTTCTCTGCCATTTTTTCAGCTGCATCAGCGTGGACCGGTAGATGGTTTTGAAGATGCCCGATATATCCCCGCTGGTCTCAGCCACATGGATGAATCCGGTCGGCATCAGCGTGCCATATATCGGATGCTGCCATCGGATCAGCGCCTCCAGCTGTACTACTTGATTGTGGTCCAAATCCACTACGGGATGGTAGACCATGAAAAATTCTTCTTTTTTTATCGCCGTGCGTAGATCGTAGAGCAGTTGATGCGACTGGTAATACTCCTTGGTGACGGCGCCGTTATACAGCACAAAACGGTTTTTGCCAACCTCCTTGGCCTGCAGCATCGCAATATCCGAGTAATTGATCAGCATGCCCACATCAGTCGTATCGTCGGGGTAGAACACCACCCCCGCGGAGGTGGAAAGGTCGATATCATATTCATTGGGCATCGCCATGGAACTGCCAAAAAAGTTAATCAGCTTTGAGGTTAAGTCGATGACATCCTGCTTTGAACGAAAGTCCGGTATGAAAATGAAAAACTCATCTCCGGCCAGACGGGCGCATTTCCCCATATCGCCAACCCGCGCTTTTAAAGTCTGCGCCACCGATATGAGCAGCATATCGCCGACCGCGTGCCCGAAAACATCGTTAATCCCTTTAAAATTGTCGATATCCAGCGTAATGGCCGCGGCATTCGTCAGTTTTCCCTCTTCCATCGCCGTTTCCATCAGGCTGATGATGCGCTTTCGGTTATAAAGCCCCGTCAGCTCATCATGGTAGGCCATATACCGCAGTTTTTCCTGCAGCTGCTGCTCTTTTTGAACGTTGATATATACACCCAGCGCGCGCCTGCTTAGGCCCTGTTCATCCCATTCGGTGACATAGCCGCGCGACTGAAACCAGATATATTCTCCGCCCGCTTTCATAATACGGAATTTATTCTCAATCAGGACCTTGTGTTTTTTTACTTCGGGCGTTAATTCAGTCTGAATTTTACTCAGATCATCCGGATGAATCCACTGATTAATCATGTCAAACCCGTGCTTTTCAATGGGTATCTCGGGCCGGTTCAACAGTTTAAAAAGCATGGGGCTGAATGTAATATGATCCGTACTCATATCCCAGTCCCATGTGGCAATTCCGGCCACGTCCAAAGTCATGTCAATTTTCCTGGCCAGTTCGTCGTTCTTCTGCTGATGCGCGATGATATCGGTCACATCGCGTCCCACGCAGACGATATCGCCCGCGGTGTTCAGGCCGCGGCCGTTCCATTCATACCAGCGAACGCCTTCGGACGTAATGACCCGGCTGTTAAATGAGATATCCGCTCCCAGCTGCTCCCGGATTTCTTTAAACGCTTTTTTAATATCATCACTTTCCGCGTCATAGAACACCTTTTCCAGAGACATGCTTTTCATGTGCTCAATCGGGATACCCAGAATCAGCGACGCGTTATCCGCCATATAGGTGATGCGGTTCTGCCCGTTGAGTCGGATAATTAAATCCTTAACGTTCTCGACCAGCATCCGAAGATTGACTTCGGATTCGCGAATCATTTTCTGCGCGTTCACCTTCTCGGTGATATCGTTTCCGACGATGAGAAAGCTTTCCAAAACACCGGATGCGCTAAATAAGCCTTTGACGTGCAGATCAAACCAGGTGTAATTGCTGCCGCTCCCCAACCGGCAGGTCACGGTCACCACCTGCATATTCGTATCAATCTCGGTCAGTTTGGTAATCAGGATATCCCGGTCGTCTTTGTGGATGAAGCTGAACAGCAGGTTGCTGTCATTTCTAAATTCCACGGCAAGCTTCTGAAACTTCTTTGTATCATAGAGAATTTCGCCTTTATCATTCACCTGAAGCACAATATCGGCGACATTTTCCATCAGAAACGCCTGTTTCAACTCGACATTTTTCAAATTCTCCTGAATCTGCATGATGTCGGTGATGTCCGAATGCGTCCCGATGACCACTTTGGGCGTCCCTTTTTTGGTCAACTCAACCGCTTTCCCCATCGACTTGATGTAGGCATATTCACCGTTGGCTTTTAGGAGCCGGTAAATATCTTTATATTCGGTTTCTCTGCTGTTTAAAAAGTCATCAAACCGCGCAATGGCTCTGGTCTTGTCCTCGGGATGCAGCAGTGCTTCCCATTCCACGCGGGCTACAAATTCTCCGCCTTTTGAATGATACCCCAGCGCTTTGTACCATTCGGAAACAATGCTCTCGGCTTCGTCAGACGCATACCTCCAAAACGCAACCTGCCCATTGCTGGATGCCAGCTCCAGGTATTGACCGTATATGCGTCCGCGTTCACGCTGCGCTTTTTCAAGCGTCGTTTCCCGTATGGCGCCGTAAACGCCCTCGGGTACGCCGTCTTTCATCTGCCGCACACCCCAGACATGCACATACTTCAATTTCCCCGATTTGGTGATGATGCCATGGGTCAAATTGATGATATATGCTTGTCCTTCGCTGACTTGTTTAAATGTGCTCTTGATAAGCTGAACGTCTTCCGACGGGATGATGGTCAGTAATCTTGCGATTGTAATGGTGACGCCGGGATCCACCTCATAGATTTTTCGCGCTAATTCGGAAAAAACAATCTCCTGTGTTCCGGCCTTAATATACCATACGCCAACATCGCCAACGCGGTGAATTTCCACCAGTCGCTGGTAATATTCTTCGATTGTAATTGTATTTTTGGGACTGCCTATGGGGACTTCCATTCGGTCTAAAGACGCCTCTTCTCCTCGAAAGACATTATATGCAAATTATAAACCATTTTCTCAGCTCTTTAAACGCAATTTTTGGCCCGCATGGAAATATTCACGAAAAACATATTGACATGTGTCTATATATGCTGTATTATACATATCGATAATCATCTATGTGAGGTGAACGCTTTGGGCGATCCTGTTCGATATTTTAAAGCGCTGGCTGATGAAAACCGCATCGAAATCATCAAGCTTCTAAAAACGGGCAATGTGTGCGCCTGCGATCTTTTAGAATCGCTCCAGGTGACCCAGCCCACGCTTTCGCACCACATGAAGATACTGGTTGACTCTGGTCTGGTTGTTCCCAAAAAGGACGGCAAGTGGGTACGGTATACCCTGGCGCCGTGCGCTTGCGAAAACCTGATCCATGAATTAGAAAAAATATTTTAAACCCTGGAGGTCTTATGATCGTTTTAGAATTTATCCGCGATCAGCTGCTGGTCATGGACTGGCTGAATGTGCTGATTCAAAAACTGCTGTTGGCTTTTGGCTTGGATCCGACAACCCATCTCTTTGAGTCGGTCAACTTTTTCATCTACGATGCCATCAAAATCGCAGTGCTTCTGTTTGTGCTGGTGTTTGTCATCTCGTTCATCCAGTCCTTCTTCTCCCCCGAACGCAGCAAAAACACCATCATGAAGTTTTCGGGGCTTGGCGGTAACTTTATCGGCTCCATTTTGGGTATTTTGACCCCGTTCTGTTCCTGCTCATCCATCCCCATCTTCATCGGCTTTATGTCGGCGGGGCTGCCTTTGGGCGTCACCTTCTCCTTCCTCATCACCTCGCCCATGGTGGACCTTGCGGCCGTCATGCTGTTGATGGGTGAAATCGGGTCGGTCACCGTCGCCATCCTGTATGCCGTATTCGGCGTGCTGATCGGTGTTTTCGGCGGCTGGCTGATCGGCAAAATGCATATGGAAGATCAGGTGAAATCGCTGGACGAGCACGTTAACCTCTGGAGCGCTGAAGAGCAAACCTTTGGTCAGCGGTGCAAAAACGCCGCCATTCGCAGTCTGGCGATATTAAAGAGCACCTGGTGGGCCATCCTTCTCGGCGTGGGCATCGGCGCGGCCATCCACGGGTTCCTGCCGGCCGAATGGATCGCCAATTTCGCGCAAAAATCCAAAGGTTTCTCTCCGATTATCGCGACTATCCTGGGCATCCCGATGTATTCCTCCACCTTCGGAACCATCCCCATCGCGGCTCAGCTGTACCTTAAGGGCATGGACATCGGCACCGTCTTAAGCTTTATGATGGCGGTTACCGCCTTAAGCGTACCTTCGATGATTATGATTTCCAGAGTCATCAAAAAGAAACTTTTGATTACCTTTATCGCCATCGTCACGGTGGGCATCATTTTGGCTGGTTATGTGTTTAACCTGCTGGCCCCCTTGATTCTGTAAATTCTTTTTCTTGGACGTATAAAGCTGATCGCCATCGCGGTCAGCTTTTTTTATTTTCATTCTTTGCTCTGTTTTTGTCGTAACCCCAAAACCAGCCCGCCGGCCAGAACGATGGCCAGCCCCAGCAACGGCCACACCCATGAGGGAATTGCGGGCTTTTCGGTGATATAGACGACTTGTGCGGTCGGGGTAGGCACGGGTTCGGGGGTCACTTCATTTTCAACAAGCACAGTCGGGGTGGGCATCGCCGTGGGTTCAGCGTTCGTTTTTTCTAAAAGCGCTGTCAGCCGGGTCGGCAAATCTCCGCCGATTTGATCCACAATATAGTGTGCGGCCCGCTCATACTCGGAATCATATTCAAAATACATATACGGATAGCCGTTCCCCACTTCTCCCGTCTGGGTGTCCACATCGTACAAATACGAAATACTCGGGATTTTTTCCCCAAAAACAACGCTTCCAATATGAACTTCAAACTTTCCTTGGTCCGGCGCCGTAAAATTCCGGGTTACTTCGTCGTTAATCTCAAACAGATAAATGGTATCCGTGTTCTCAAAGCTGCCCTCAGTGCTCCAATAGTAGCCGGGGCCCAACAAATCAATATACAGGTTCTGTATGGGATGTCTGCTGACGTTTTTAAAGGTGATGCTGTAGCTGTCCATTCCCGCTTCTGTTGTCTGCTGCGCTTCGGGCAGCCGTTTAACCGCAATCTCGCTTTCAGGCTCCTGATCAATAAAAATATTCCGGCACACTGTAGTCTCCTGCACACCATAATATTCTCCGTCTTTTTTAATCAGAACCTTGGCTATGGCCTCCGATGTTTCGGGGCGCGACTGATTAGGCTCTATCGTCATGTAATTATTAACCATGAAAAACGCCCCATCATTTGGGCTCAAAGCGATTTGCTGAACCCTATCGCCAAACAAACACGGATAGACCAGCACCTCATCCAGATTTTGATTGCTGATATTGGTGATTGATATGGGTAAAATTGTGTACCCATAGATATTTGTTTTTGATGAGTTCAGGTGCCAGTTTAGATTATATCCGCAGTCTAGAAATGCTCTTTCAGCATCATCTCCATATATTTTCAAATCAATCAGACCGCTTCCGTCTTTAATGTTGGTGATTTCCACCGTTTCAGGATGTTGATTAATTAATTCCGCCCACGCGCCCTCTTCCTTCAGCGGTTCTCTATCCGTTTGAAACGCCAGATCCAATTTGACGTCCATATACGCTTTCCCGTCGCGCATATACCAGTTGCTTTCCTCCGGTATGGTTCCGGTGATATCCATGCGCATGGTTTTTCCAGGGGAAAGCGCATAGCCATTATCGTCTTCACTTTCAAAATAATTGTCAAAGCTATCTACAATATATTCGATGTTCACGTTATATTTTGAGTTGTTCCGAATCGTCGCTGTATAGGATACCTCCCCGCCGATTTCTGCGGTTTTGCTGTGTAGCTCAATCGAGTATGTAACATCGTTATCCACATCATAGAAAATCGCCGAGTCGGCCGCCACGCCAACAGGCATCAGACCTGTCATCAAAACCAGCAAGATGAGCGCTGCCGAGTAAACTCGTTTCATCTATTTGTCTCCTTTGTCCGCTTGACTCTGTTTTTGCCGTAATCCCAGCACCAACCCGCCAGCCAGTACGATAGCCAGCCCCAGCAACGGCCACACCCATGAGGGAATTGCGGGCTTTTCGGTGATATAGACGACTTGTGCGGTCGGGGTAGGCACGGGTTCGGGAGTAACATAGATAATCTGCGGGGTGGCTTCCGTCGCCGGCTCGGTGTTTTGTTCCTCTGCTTCGGGAATCACCGAGAAGCTTTCATTCGACCACGACTCTTCGCCAATTGTCTTTAAAGTGCCTTTGCCACTTACAGGGTTATACGTATATTTGCGTGTTACGTAGACCGTGTCATTTGCAACAACGCCAAGTTTAATCTCAAACGGGCCTTCAGCTACTGTGTGCAAATAGAAGGTTGTACTGTTTCCCGGTTGCAGCTGATTTACAAAATACTCTCTTGAAAAAACCTGTTTCTGTGAAGGCATATGAATATAAAAATTATTGATGGTTTCCTTTCCTGTATTTTTTACAGTGACCAGATAATTATCAAAACCCGGTTCGCTCGATTTAAATATACCTTCATATCGGTCAACCGACACACTGACCTTTGCTTCGGAATCTACATAGACATTGGGATATATCCGCTCTGTTTCTACACCATAAATTTGACTATCCACAACAAACAACGCATTATATCTGACCATTGACGCATTTGGGCGGTCTTCCCAATAATCAATTTGCCGGTGACACCCCATTGTAACCGTTCTTTTTTCACCGGGCACAAGTGCGGGTTGTTCTTCGGTCGTGTAATATCCTGATATCATCAAATTATCTAAAACTTTGGTAGATGTGTTGACCATCTCCACCGAGTTTTCTATGTCTCCCCAACGATTTAAAAACTTATCACTATAGTCCTCGTCAAAAAGTTCCATGATTGTAAATACAAAATCTTTATTTTCTTCAATTACATTTAATGAAAGAAAATCTGATCCATCTTTAATGTTTGTAAGTTTCACAGGAGTAGGGTTGTCATCCACGTTGATCATGTCCACCACTTCGGAACCAAACATCCCTTTAAAGCTATACCCAATGCCTATATCATAATCAAAATAGAATTCGCCATCTTTTTTATACCATACTACTTCGTTTGATACGATATCCGTTCCTTGTATTGTGATGCTTTTACCCGGCGGTATGTCTTGGATAGAATCACTGTCAAAATATTGATCAAACGGCAAATTAATATGTATGATGCTCATGGTATATTTGGAATTGTTTGATATGGTCAAATGATATTTAAATTCTTCTCCAATCGCTGCCTGACCGCCGTCAACACTAATTCTGTAAGTCATATCCTGATCGATATCCCATATCGACCCATCGTCGGCGAATGCGTTAATTGGCAAAAACATCATGATTAAAACAACAATAATCAAGACCCTCTTAATTCTTTTCATTACATTTTCCTTTCTTTGTGCCTGATTATGGTATTCGTGCTTTTAAAAAAAAGGACAAAGTCATCCTTTGTCCCCTATGGTAAATTTTTTTTAAAGGCTGGTCAGCGTTTCGGCCATATCATACAGGTATTTGTCAAAACGCGGTTTCATGGCCAGTGCTTCGTCGATGTCGTCGTCCACCACCTGATTGTTGCGGATGCCCACCACGCGTCCGGCTTTGCCTTCCATCAGCAATTCCACCGCGCGGATGCCCAAACGGCTGGCTAAGATACGGTCGTCCACAGTCGGCATGCCGCCGCGCTGGATGTACCCGAGAACAATGGCCTTCACGTCGATGCCGGTTTTGGCGTTGATGTAATTGGCCAGCGATTCGCCCTTGCCTGCGCCTTCACTGATCATGATGATGCTGGTCAGCTTGCCGCGGATGCGGTCATGCACCAGATCATCGCAGATAGTGTCGAGGTCAAACGGCACTTCGGGCACCAAAATGTGCTCGGCTCCGCCCGCCACGCCCGAGAACAGCGCAATATCGCCGCATCGGTTGCCCATGACTTCGATGACGCCCACGCGTTCGTGGCTCTCCATGGTATCGCGTATTTTCCGGATTTCGCCGGTGACGCCGCTGACCGCCGTATTGAACCCGATGGTGAAATCGGTGTAGGCCAGATCATTGTCGATGGTTCCGGGCAGTCCGATGGTGGGGATGCCCTTTTCCCATAAATCCTTGGCGCCCTTATAGCTGCCGTCGCCGCCGATAACGATAAGTCCTTCAATATCAAACGCCTTTAAAACCTGGATGGCTTTGTTTCTGCCTTCCTCGGTCAAAAACTCCTTGGAACGCGCGGTCTTTAGAATGGTTCCGCCCTGCCCCACAATGTCGTGCACTTCGGCGCGGTGCATCTCATGTACGCGGCCTTCGATAAGGCCCTGATAGCCCTTGGTGATGCCCATAACGCTGATTCCGTTAACCCGTGCGGATTTCACCACAGCACGAATGGCGGCGTTCATGCCCGGCGTGTCGCCGCCGCTTGTTAAAACACCTATTCTTTTCATTTGCTTCTCCTCGTAAACTTTAAAAAATCTATTTAAAGCACGTGTGTTTTACGCGCTTTCATTCTATTTTCCGCTTTCCACTTCACCGTATTTGGTTAAAATCTGGGCTTTGCCCCGAATTTTCATGGCCGAGGTGTTTTCGGTGAACTGCGCCACCATCACTTCGCCCGCATCCAGTTTCTCGGTATGGTGGAACTTGGTTGCGCTGCCGCGAGTCATGCCAATGATATTCACGCCGTCTTCCAGCGCCTTGATGACGATATAATCCTGCAGAAGTTCCTGATTTTCTTCCATATCTATCCCTTTCGCGGATGCCCGCTCTCTTGCTTTTTCGTCCATTTCCCGTTCAGTATATCAAAAAGGTCATGCTAACACAATCTGTTAATTCACAGCATGATAAACACGCTTTTATTTAATCACCACATTATCCTCACCAAACACAATCTTTAAATTGTCGATCAGATTTTTGGTGTAGGTGACGCCGTAGTCGCCGCCCGCGACGAAGGTCTGTTTGGTGGCCTCCAGATGCACGGTGGTGGGTGAATTGCCCGGGAATTTCTTCAGCACGTTGACCAGTTTATCGGTGCTTTCCCCGTACATGGCCGGAATTTTGACATACAGCTTTTTGCCGGTAAAGGACTCGTCCGCCCGCATGACCGGCGTCAGTTTTTCCAGAATAATCTTGGGCGCTTCGCCTTCCTTGATGTCCACGCGTCCTTTCAGCCGAACGACATTGTCGTTATACAGCATCGGTTCCGCGTCGGCCAAAGGCCCCTGGAACACGATGACGTCGATGACCGAATAGAGGTCTTCCAAAGTCGCCAGCGCATAACTGCGCTTGTCCTTGGTCGATCTTCTTTTTACGTCATTTAGAATTCCCAAAAGCTCCACTTCGCGGTCCTCGTAGTACGCCGCCGTTGAAGGATCGGACGCCGCCGACAGAATCTTATATGTGTTATGCGCCTGTTTATCCAGCTCAGCCTCGAAGGCCTCCAGAGGATGCCCGCTCAGGTAGGACCCCGTGGTCTGCTTTTCCAGAGACAAAAGCTGGCGGTGGTCATACTCCTTAAGGTCCGGGATGCTGATGCTCTGGCTGGCGCCCAGATCCATGTCCGAATCAAACAGGCTGATCTGCCCGTCAATGGTCTTCTTGTCGTCGTCCGAAACGCTCTTCATCGCCCGCTCGTACACGCTCATCAGACTGCTGCGCGTATTGCCGAAGCAGTCAAAGCATCCGGCCAGAATCAGGCCTTCCAGCGCTTTTTTGTTGATGATGCCCGCCGTGCGCTTGATGAAATCCAAAAAGTCGGTGTAGACCTTGCCTTTGCGTAAACCGACGATTTCGGCCGCGGCTTTGCCCCCCACGTCGCGAATGGCAGAGAACCCAAACCGGATGCTCTCCCCGTCCACAGAAAAACGCGGGCCGGACAGATTGATATCCGGCGGCAGGATTTTGATACCCGCTTTTTTCAGGTATTGGATATACGCCGCGGTCTTGTCGGGCGTACCGATAAAGCTGTTCAAAAGCGCCGTCATAAACTCGCGCTTGTAGTGCACCTTGAGGTACGCGGTCTGGTACGCGATGACAGCATAGGCGCAGGCATGGCTCTTGTTAAACGCGTACTGCGCAAAGTCGGTCATCTGATCGAATATCTTCTCAGCGATTTTTCGGTCCACTCCGCGGTTCACCGCGCCGGGCACACCTTTTTCCTTGTCGCCCAAGATGAATACTTCCCGCTCTTTAGCCATCACGTCGGCCTTCTTTTTGCTCATCACGCGGCGCACCAAATCAGCGCGGCCCAAACTGTAGCCCGCCATATCCTGTACAATCTGCATGACCTGCTCCTGATATACGATACAGCCGTAGGTCTCTTTCAGCGTCTTTTCCAGACTCGGGTGGTCGTACCGCACCTTTTCGGGGTGGTTTTTGGCCGCGATATACGTGGGGATGCTGTCCATCGGCCCCGGCCGAAACAGCGAGATGCCCACCATGATATCCGAAAGGTCGCTGGGCTTCAGCTGCTGCATCAGCCGCCGCATGCCCGGACTTTCCAGCTGAAAAACGCCGTCGGTATCGGCCGCGGAAATCAGCGCGTATACCTCGGGGTCGTCATATTCCATTTTGTCGAAGTCGATGATTTCGCCTGCGTCCTCGGCCACCATGGCAAGGGTATCGCGGATGACCGTCAGGTTGCGAAGCCCCAAAAAGTCCATCTTTAATAGGCCCAGTTCCTCCAAAAGACCCATGGGAAACTGCGTGATGACCGATTCGTCCTTGGGGTTAATCTGCAAGGGCACATATTCCAGGACCGGCTTTTTGGCGATGACCACCCCCGCCGCGTGCGTGGACGCGTGCCGCGGGATGCCCTCCAGCTTTAAGCACATGTCGATGAGTTCTTTCACTTCGGGCTTGGTCTCATATTCGGTCCGAAAAGGCACGCTGTCTTCCAATGCGCTTTTTAGGGTCACGGTCGGGCCGTTCGGAATCAGCTTGGCGATGCGTACCGATTCGCCGAACGGAAAGCGCATCACCCGCGCCACGTCATGCACGGCCTGCTTGGCGCCCAGTGTTCCGAAGGTGATAATCTGCGCCACGTTATGCTCGCCGTATTTTTGCACCACATAGTCGATGACTTCCTGACGGCGTTCGATGCAAAAATCGATGTCGATATCCGGCATGCTGATCCGCTCAGGGTTTAGGAACCGCTCAAACAGCAGGGTGTATTTGATGGGGTCGATATCGGTGATTCGAAGCGCATAGGCCACAATGCTGCCCGCCGCGCTGCCCCGCCCCGGGCCCACCACAATGCCCCGATCCTTGGCAAACTTGATAAAATCCCATGTGATTAAAAAGTAGTCAGTAAAGCCCATACTGCCGATGACCGAAAGCTCGTATTCAGCGCGCTCGGCCAGCTCGGGCGTCACGGCGCCGTAACGGTACTGTAGGCCGTCTAGGACCTTGTCTTTCAAAAAAGCCTGATGGTCGGTGCCTTCGGGTAAATCGAACACCGGCATATGATAGGTGCCGAATTCCAGTTTCACATTGCATTTCTCGGCGATCTTTAGTGTGTTCGAAATCGCTTCGGGCTGATTCGGGAACAGCACCGCCATCTCGTCAGCCGACTTTAAGTAGAATTCCTCGGTGGCAAACTTCATGCGGTTTTCGTCGTCCAGAAAGTTTCGGGTCTGGATGCAGAGCAGCACATCCTGCGCCTGCGCGTCCTCCCGCTTGACGTAATGGATATCGTTGGTGGCCGCTAGAGGAATATCGCACTCTTTAGCGATTTTCACCAAATCCGGGTTGGTCTGCTTTTGCTCGGGCAGACCGTGATCCTGAAGCTCAATATAGAAATCGCCGCCGAATATGCTTTTAAGCTCCAATGCCAAATCCTTGGCGCCGTCGTAATCGCCCGCCAGAAGCAGCTGGGGGATGTCGCCCGCCAGACACGCCGAGAGGCAGACGAGGCCTTCGCTGTACTTTGCCAGTGTCTTGTAGTCGATTCTCGGCTTAAAGTAGAACCCTTCCAAAAATCCGACGGACACCAATCGCATCAGGTTCTGGTAGCCGGTCTGGTTTTTGGCCAGCAAAATCAAGTGCGCGTACTCGCGGTAGGCCTTGGTCTTTTCGGTCATGTCCTTGCAGATATACACTTCACAGCCCAAGATCGGTTTAATTTGGGCCTGCACGCATTTTTTAAAGAAATCCGCAACACCATACATCACACCGTGGTCGGTGATGGCCAGCGACGTCATGCCAAGCGCCTTGGCCGACGCGATGAGGTCGTCCAGTCGGCTGGCACCGTCCAGAAGGCTGTATTCGGTATGGACATGCAGATGGGTAAATTCGCTCATGATACCTCTCCCGTTATGGCGCTATTATACCATAAAAAAACACCGGCGTTTGTGAACCCCGCCGGTGGTTGGATTGATTTACAGAAAATTTTAAGCTTTCTTTTTGGTATGGTTCAAAAGCCCGCCATCCACGATGACTTCCTTCAGGCGGTCGGACGCATCCAGCACCACCGCGAAGGAGAACCCTTTGGTCTTGTCTTCCACGGTGAATTCGGTTTTGCCCAGTACCTTATTGACGGAATCGGTGATGACCAGTTCGTCTCCGGCATCGATTTTGTCGTAGTCGGCTTCGTCCTTAAACACCAGCGGCAGAATGCCCGAGTTGATGAGGTTGGCCATATGGATACGCGCAAAGGATTTCACGATGACGCCCTTGATGCCGAGGTACAGCGGCACCAGCGCCGCGTGTTCGCGGCTGGAACCCTGACCATAGTTATGTCCGCCCACCAAAAATCCGCCGCCCGCCGCTTTGGCCCGAGCCGGGAAGGTCTCGTCCACCGGCGCCAGGCAGTAATCCGAAAGATACGGGATGTTGGAACGGTAGGGCAGAAGCTTGGCGTTGGAGGGCATGATGTGATCGGTTGTGATGTTGTCCTCCATCTTTAAGAGAACCGATCCTTCGGTGGTCTCTTTCAGCGCAGTATTGATCGGGAACGGCTTGATGTTGGGGCCGCGCTCCACGTCCACGTCGCTGGCTTTTTCGGCCGGCGGGACGATTAAATTGTCGTTGATGAGGAAATGCTCAGGCGCTTTGATGGACGCAATCGCTTCCAAATCAATCCCCGCCGTCAGCGGGTCGGTTAAAACTCCGGCGATGGCCGAAACCGCCGCCACTTCGGGGCTGACCAGATAGACGTTGGCCGATTTGGTTCCGCTCCGGCCGTAGAAGTTGCGGTTGAATGTGCGAATGGAAACCGAATCGGTTTTCGGGCTTTGTCCCATACCGATGCAGGGTCCGCATGCGCTTTCCAGAATTCGGGCGCCCGCCGCAATCATATCGGCCAGCGCACCGTTTTCGGCCAGCATGGTTAAGACCTGTTTGGAGCCGGGGGAAATCGTCAGGCTGACGTTTTCGGCGATGGTTTTGCCCTTTAAAATCGCCGCCACTTTCATCATATCCATCAGCGACGAGTTGGTGCAGGAGCCCACGCAGACCTGATCCAGCTTGATGGGCCCGATATCGGCCACGGGTTCCACGCTGTCCGGGCTGTGCGGTTTGGCCGCCAAAGGTCTCAGCTCGGAAAGGTTGACCGTGTATTTTTCGGCATATTCGGCGTCCGCATCGGCGGACATGGCGGCATAATCCTTTTCCCGTCCCTGCGCTTTTAAAAAGGCCAAGGTGATTTCATCCGAAGGGAAGATGGACGTGGTGGCGCCCAGCTCGGCGCCCATGTTGGTGATGGTGGACCGTTCGGGTACGCTTAACGTCTTAACCCCTTCGCCCGAGTATTCCACAATTTTGCCCACGCCGCCTTTCACGGTCAGCTGACGCAATACTTCCAGAATGATATCCTTGGCCGCCACGCCGGGTTTCAGCTTTCCGGTCAGTTCCACATTGATGATTTTCGGCATGGGGATGTAGTACGCGCCGCCCGCCATGGCCACCGCCACATCCAGACCGCCCGCGCCGATGGCCAGCATGCCGATGCCGCCGCCGGTGGGGGTGTGGCTGTCCGAGCCCAGCAGGGTTTTGCCGGGGATGTCGAACCGCTCCAGATTCACCTGGTGGCAGATGCCGTTGCCGGGTTTGGAAAAGTAGATGCCGTGTTTCTTGGCCACGCTGGCGATGTACGCGTGATCGTCCGCGTTTTCAAAGCCGCTCTGGATGGTGTTGTGGTCAATGTAGGCTACGCTCTTTTCGGTCTTCACGCGATCCACGCCCATCGCTTCAAACTGCAGGTAGGCCATGGTGCCCGTGGAATCCTGCGTCAGGGTATAATCGATCTTAAGGCCAATCTCGCTGCCCGGCGTCATTTCGCCCGAGAGCAGGTGGCTTTCGATGATCTTTGCTGCCAGTGCTTTTCCCATCGTTTAAAAATTCTCCTTATATATAAAAATTATCAAATACATTCAATATTGTTTGGCTTTCATTCTAACCAAAAAGCCGGAAAAAGGCAAGTTTATGCGTGCTTTATACATGAAAACCTTTTATTATTTCCCGCGTTTCGGTTATAATGGGTTTTGTTAAAATGAGCGAGTCAATTTAAGGAGAGATATATATGAAACTTGGCGTTATCGGATTGCCCAACGTGGGCAAATCCACGCTGTTTAACGCGCTGACCAAGGCGGGCGCGGCCAGCGAGAACTACCCTTTTTGCACCATCGAGCCCAACGTGGGCATCGTGCCGGTTCCGGATAAACGTCTGGACGTTTTGGCCGAGATGTACAACCCCAAAAAGTACACTCCCGCCACCATCGAATTTGTGGACATCGCGGGGCTGGTTAAGGGCGCGCACCTGGGCGAGGGTCTCGGCAACAAGTTTCTCTCACACATCCGCGAGGTGGACGCCACCGTGCATGTGGTGCGCTGTTTTGAGGACACCAATGTGACGCATGTGGACGGCAGTGTGGACCCCGTGCGCGACCTTGAGACCATCAGTCTGGAGCTGATCTTCGCCGATATGGAAACCGTGGACAAGCGGCTGGACAAGGCCGTCAAGATGCAGAAAACCGGCGACAAGAAATATAAGCTGGAAGCCGATGTGCTGACCAAAATTAAAGCCGCGCTGGACAGCGGCAAACCCGCCCGCAGCGTCAGCTTTGACGAAGCCGAGCAGGAGGTCGTGCACGACCTGTTTCTTTTAACCAGTAAACCCGTCATCTACGCCGCCAATGTATCGGAAGAAGACGTCAGCAAACCCGAGGACAGCCTGCCTTTGGTAAAGCGGCTGAAGGAAGTGGCCGAAAAAGAGGGCGCGGATGTGCTGGTAGTGTCGGCCAAGGTGGAGTCCGAACTCAATCAGCTGGACGCCGAAGAGCGCGCGATGTTTTTGGAGGAACTTGGCCTGAAAAGCGGCGGACTTGAGCGGCTGGTGGAAAAAAGCTACAAGCTGCTGGGGCTCATCAGCTACTTAACCGCGGGCGAAAAAGAAGTGCGCGCCTGGACCATTGAAAAAGGCACCAAAGCGCCGCAGGCCGCGGGCAAAATCCACAGCGACTTTGAACGCGGATTCATCCGCGCCGAGATTGTGGCCTATGACGATCTCATCGCCAGCGGTAGTATGGCCAAGGCCAAGGAAGCCGGCCTTGTGCGTCAGGAAGGCAAGGAGTATGTCATTCAGGACGGCGATGTCGTGCTGTTCAAGTTCAATGTATAAACAACGCTTAAAAAAAACGTGCAGCCGCCTAAAACACAATATTTTGGGCGGCTTTTTGTCTGCCTACAACATATTGTCCGACAGTACCCATTTTCCCCTTAATCCGTCATTGTGCATATCTTGTTGATAACATATGCCAAATTCTGTTTTTCCTGTGCATAAGCTGGGGATTAACTGTGAATAAGCTGTGATTAAAAATATTCCTGTGCATGAACGGCTTTGCCCCTTTACACAATATATAGTGGGCACTATAATTAGTATTACACAATTCTTGGACATTACTTAAAATCTTTAGGTCTGGTCAATAAAACGGGGAAAAACTACATTTTTGAAGTGAGAGGTTAGTATTATGTTAACAACCATCATCAAGCGGGACGGCCGACGGGAAGCTTTTGACCAGGAGAAAATCACCCAAGCCATTTTTAATGCCGCCAAAGCCTGCGGCGGCGATGATATGGCGCTTTCCAGAATGCTCTCGGACAATGTAGTGGATATCCTCCGCATGGAATACAAGGATACCGCCCCTGAAGTGGAAAAAATTCAGGACGTGGTTGAACGTGTGCTGATTAAAAACGGACACGCCAAGACTGCAAAGGCCTACATACTCTACCGCGAAAAACGCAAAGAATCCCGCGAGATCAACGCGCTCATCGGTGCGACGATTGAGATGTTCGGAAACTACCTGTCCGAAACCGACTGGAACGTGAAGGAAAACGCCAACACGCATAAATCGGTCAACGGCCTCAACAACTATATCCGCGAAACCTTCACCAAGAAATACTGGCTGTACGAGATTTACCCCAACGAAGTGCGGGAGGCGCATGAGCGCGGCGACTGCCACATTCATGACCTCGGCTTCTTCGGCCCCTACTGCGCGGGCTGGGATCTGTTCCAGCTGTTAGAGCACGGTTTCGGCGGCATCCCGGGCAAGGTGGAAAGCCGTCCGGCCAAGCACTTACGCGCCTTTTTGGGTCAGGTGGTCAACTCCACATTCACCACGCAGGGCGAAGCGGCCGGCGCACAGGCCTGGTCCAGCTTTGATACCTACTGCGCCCCGTTTATCCGCTATGACGAAATGACCTATGAGCAGGTCAAACAGTGCCTGCAGGAATTCATCTTCAATATGAACGTGCCCACCCGAGTCGGGTTCCAGTGCCCGTTCAGTAACTTAACCTTCGACCTAAAGCCGCCGAAGACATTAAAGGACCGCGCGGTCATGGTGGGCGGCATTTTACGTGAAGAAACCTATGGCGAATTCCAGGAGGAGATGGACCTTCTAAACCGCGCTTTTTGCGACGTGATGCTGGAAGGCGACAGCAAAGGCCGCGTGTTTACCTTCCCCATCCCCACCATCAACGTCACCAAGGACTTTGACTGGAACAGCCCCACGGTGGATCGGTTTATGGAGATCACCTGCAAATACGGCATCCCGTATTTCGCCAACTACGTCAACTCGGATCTTTCGCCCGAAGACGCGGTTTCCATGTGCTGCCGCTTAAGACTGGATGTTTCTGAACTGCGCAAAAGGGGCGGCGGCCTTTTCGGCTCCAACCCGCTGACCGGCTCCATCGGCGTTTTCACCATCAACCTGCCGAGAATCGGCTACAAGTCCAAAACCAAGGAAGAATTCTTCAGCCGGATGCGTGAAATGGCCGAAATCGGCAAAACATCGCTGGAGATTAAACGCAAGATCATCGAAAGCCAAACCGAAAAGGGCCTGTACCCCTATTCCTCGGTCTACCTAAAAGACGTCAAGAAACGCACCGGGCAGTACTGGCACAACCACTTTAACACCATCGGCATCGTGGGCATGCACGAAGCGCTTCTAAACTTCATGGGCAAGGGCATTGAGACCCCCGAAGGTCAGGAGTTCGGCATTGAGATCATGAACGAGCTAAGACAGATTATGGTGGAGTTTCAAACCGAAACCGGTCACCAGTACAATCTGGAAGCCACACCCGCCGAAGGCACGTCCTACCGGCTGGCCAAGCTGGATGTCGAGCGTTATCCGGACATCATCACCTCGGGCAAGGACGTTTGCTACTACACCAATTCGTCCCAGCTTCCGGTGGAATACACCGACGACATCATGGAGGTCATCGACCTGCAGGATGAACTGCAGTGCCTCTACACCGGCGGAACGGTTCAGCACCTGTACCTTGGCGAGCGTATCGAGGATATCGAAACCGCCAAATCGCTGATAAAAAAGATTTTCACCAACTACAAGATGCCGTATATCTCGCTGACCCCCACTTTCTCAGTCTGCGCCAACCACGGCTACATCGCAGGCGAGCACTTCCGCTGTCCCGAATGTCAGGAGGAGACCGAAATCTGGTCCCGCGTGGTGGGGTATTTGCGGCCGGTACAGAACTACAACAAAGGCAAAAAGGAAGAATACTTCGCCAGACAGAAACTCGTGGTGCCCGAAAGCTGTATCGCAGAAAAGAAAGCCTAGATGAAGATTGTCGGATTACAAAAAAACTCGTTTGTTGATTACCCAAAAAATATTGCAGCCGTGCTTTTCCTAGCCGGCTGCAATTTTGATTGCTGGTACTGCCACAATGCGGCCGTCTGCCAGGGCGACACGGGCATGGAGTACAGCCTTCCTGACATCTTGCGCTTTTTGGACGAACGCCGAAGGATTTTGGACGGCGTGGTCATCACGGGCGGCGAACCGCTGCTGAACGCGGACATTTCCCCGCTGGCCAAAGCGATTAAAGAAAAAGGGCTTCTGGTGAAGCTGGATACCAACGGCGCCTACCCCGAACGTTTACAGGCATTGCTGGAAGATCGCCTAATCGACTTTATCGCCATGGATATCAAGGCCACCACCGAAAAGTATCCGGACGTCATCCGCGCGCCCTTCGACGAAGCGGCGTTTTTCGAAAGCATCCGGCTCATCATGGAGAGCGGCGTGGATTATGAATTTCGCACCACCGTAGTGCCCCAGCTTTCGCTGGACGACATCGCCGAGATGGCGGGGTACATCCAGGGCGCCAAATCCTACGCGCTCCAGCAGTACCGCAAGCCCGAGAACCCGCCCAGCAACATCTCCCCCCTGCCGCTGAAACCCAGCTTCTTTCATGCCGCCAAGGAACGCATAGAACCGCTGGTGGAAAAGGTCATATTACGTGGTCTATAAAAACAACCCGACTAAAAATCTTAACGCGGATTGTTTTTTTTGTATCCAAAAAATGTTACACTGGACGGGATGAAACTACAATTTGTGCTCGGCCGCTCGGGCCGAGGAAAAACCGAATATATCCTAAAACAGATAAAAGCGCTGGCCGAAAAGGACAAGTTTACCCGTGTTCTGGTTATCGTGCCCGAACAGGCCACCTTTCGTATGGAGCGCGAGCTCATCGAAAAGTGCGATCTGCCCGGACTTTTCAACATCAGCGTGGTCAGCTTTGACCGGCTGGTGCACGAAATCCTAGCCGCCTGCGGCGGACGCACGCTGGCGCCGCTGGATTTCATCGGCAAGACCATGGTGGTGCGCTCGCTGTTGGATGAACACCGCAACAATCTGTCCGTATTCGGCAAATCTGCGAGCATGCCGGGTTTTGAGATTAAGATGACCGAGATGCTGACCGAACTTAAGCGTCAGGATGTGAGCTTGGCCGACCTTGAAGCGAAAGAGTCTCTGAAACCTTCACCGATTACCGGGCAAAAGCTGGCCGATATCGCGCTACTGTTCTCGGCCTATCGCGAGAGGATGGCAGGCCAGAAGTTGGACAGTGAGGATATGATATCGCTGGCCATTGAAAAGGCCGAAAGCCAAAACTACTTCAACGGCGCGCATGTGTTTGTGGACGGATTCGACCTTTTGACCCACCAGCTCCTGCGTCTGCTCACCACCGCCATCCGCCAATCCGCCGCCGCAACCATCACGTTTAAAAGGGACGTCGAATCCTGCCATGACCATATGGTGTTTGCGCCCGAGGAAAAGCTCTATATCCGCATCGGCGAAGCCGCAAAAAACCTCGGTATCCAGCCCGAAGAAATCCTGCTTTCGGGGAACAGCTCCGGGAACACCAAATATGCGTCGCCCGAACTTCTGCATCTGGAGCAGAATCTGTTTGCCTATCCGCCCAAGATTTTTAAAGAAACGCCGACGGATATTCACTTGACCGCGCTGGACAGCCAGTCTTTGGAGGTGAAAGAAACCTGCGCCCGCATCATCGACCTGGTCGGTCAGGGGTACCGCTTTCGGGACATCGCCGTCTGCGTCAGCGATATCGACGCCTACCGCGAGGATTTAAGCTTTTCGCTTCGCGAGAACAATATCCCGTTTTTTATGGACGCCAAAACCAAGCTGATGGACACGGCCTTTGCCGAATTCCTCATCAGCCTTTTGGATTTTCTTTTATACAAAGACGCAACCGACTTCCTCGTGCACATCCAGTCGGGGTTTCTGGATACCCCGCCCGAAGACCTCTGCGCCGTGGAAAACTATATTCGGCGCTGGCAGATTAAAGGCTATACGTTAAGCTATGGATTTAAACACGCCGACGCCAAAACCGATGCTGTGCGAAAAGCGCTGACCGGCCCTGTTTTTGAATTGATGCGCGCCATCAAGTCGGCCAAAACCGCGGAAGGCTACGGCGAGGATATCCTCACCTACCTGATCGGTTGCCGCGCGGACGAAAACGCACTGAAATTCGCAAAAAAACTGGAGGATTCCGGCGACCTTTCGGGCGCGCTGGTTTTTTCGCAGGTGTTTGAAAAAATCGTAGGAATCATCCGGCAGGCCTGCGTCATGTTCAAGGGCGAGGCCGCGTCGTTCGAATCCTTTGTTTCGGCCGTCAAGGCTGGTCTGGAGGCCGTGGAGATTGCGGTCATCCCGCCCAGCACCGACGACGTGCTGGTAGGCGATTTCTCGCGCACCGCTTTTCCCCCGGTGAAAGCGCTGTTCATTTTGGGCCTAAACGACGGAAAAATCCCGTCCTCGCCCGATGCCTCGGCCGTTTTGACCGACGCCGAAAAATCGGCTCTGGAAGGAAAGGGGCTTCGCGTCGGGTACCGCGACCGGTTCTATGAGGAACGCATCCGCATCTACTCGGTTTTCTCCGCCCCTACCGAAAAGCTCTTTCTCTCGTACTCCAGCACCGGCGAAAAGGAAGCGGCCAAGCCCTCGGTGCTGGTCGGTCGCATCCAGAAGCTTTTCCCGAAAATTTCGCCCCGCACCTATACCCCGCGGGAAACGGTCTATACGGCACTCGCCGAGGAGAACCTGTTCCGCGACCTGTCTTTGGCTCTGAACCAAAAGCTGGAGGGTCTGCCCATCAGCCCGGCCTGGCGGGATATTTTTGCCCATTTTGAAAACGATACTGATTGGCAGCCCCGAATCCGGCGTCTGACCGACCGACTGGGAAAAATCGACAAGAAAGAAACCCTCGCGCCCGAATTGGCCCGCGAGCTGTATTCCCCGCTGACCGCCAGCGTCTCCCGCGCCGAGAAGTTCTATACCTGCCCCATGCAGTACTTTCTGGATTACGGCATCCGTCCCCAAAAGGACGAGCGTTTTCAGGAAACCCCGCTGGATATGGGCAATTTTCTGCACGACTGCCTGCACGCCTTTGTTCTGGCGCTCAGAAAAGAGAACTTAAGCTGGGGCACTGTCGGGGATGCGGACTTAAACCGGCTTGCGGAAAATGTCTGCGATACGGTTCGGTACTTACACCATAACGGCATATTGGCCGAAAAGGCCTTTGCGCCGGTCTATGAGCGGCTGAAGCTGGACTTTTTCTCGGCGTTACGCACTGTGCGCGGTCAGCTGGCGGACACCGACGTTACGGTGTATGCCGCTGAGCTGTCGCTGAAAGACACGGAATACCTGAACTTTACGCTGGAAGACGGCACCGAACTTGCCCTCACCTGCAAGGTGGACCGCGTGGATGTTCTGGATAACGGCGCGGCCAAAATCGTGCGCATCGTGGACTACAAGCTGTCGGGCAAAACCGCGTCGATGAAGGATGTCTACTATGGCCTCAATATCCAGCTCCTCATCTACTTAAAATTTGTTTTGGAGTTCTTCAGGGCGATGGGCGAAACCGTCATCATCGGCGGCGCGTTTTACTTCGACCTTTCCCTGCCTTTAAGTGAAGATAGCTCCCCGGAAAGCCTCTTAAGGGAGAAACGCATGAACGGCTTTCTGGTGGACGATGCCGCGCTGAACGCGAAGATGTCCAAACTGAATGGGTCGGATTTTGTCGCCACGCAGGGCAGTGTCACCGCCAGCGGCGTGCTGAACAAGCGGACCAAAACCATCTTCACAGCCGACGAATTTGACACGCTGTTTTCGCATTGCGAATGGCTGATGCAAAACGCGTTTACCGAGATACTCTCCGGTGAGGTCACGCCCATACCGTTTAAGGACGGGTCGGAAACGGCTTGTAAAAACTGCGACTATCGGAGCATCTGTCTTTTCGATGACGACCTCGACGCATACCGAAATATTCAGGATAAAACCATCAGTGATTTTGAAAAGGATTTAGGCTGACCCATGGATTTTACCGAAAAGCAAAACAAAGCGATTAAAAACCGCGGCAATATTCTGGTCTCGGCCGCCGCGGGCAGCGGCAAAACGCGCGTGCTGACCGAACGCATCTGCCGGATGATTCCAAGCGGGGAGGCCGAAGTGGACGACCTGCTGGTCTTAACATTCACCAAATCCGCCGCCGCCGAAATGAAAAAGCGCATCTACGATTCACTGATGGCAATATCCGATTCCGAGATGCTGGGCGTCATGGCCGAAAAGGTCTCCAGCGCCGACATCACCACCATCGACAGCTTCTGCCAGCGCGTTGTGCGCGACAAATACCATGTGCTGGGGCTTTCGCCGTCGTTTAAAATCACCGATGAAAAGGTCAACACCCGGCTTTTGAAAAAAACGCTGGCCGAAATTTTGGAAGAACAGACAACTGCGGGAGACGAAAATCTGGCGCGGCTGTACTTAAAGTACGGCAAACGCAGCGGTCAGGCGCTCAGCGATATGATTATCGCTATCTATCGGTCGCTGATGGTGATGCCTGAACCCGAAGCGTTTGAAGCCGAAATTCAAAAGAATTATCTCAATCCTGACTATCTGGAACAAATCCTCTTTAACCTGCAAGCGGAATCGCTGGCCGCGCTGAACATGGCCAAAGAGATTCTGGTGCAACTGTTGGCCCTTGCAAAAAGTTCGGACTTCCCTAAAGCGGAAGCTTTGCTTTCGGGATATCTTGCGTCGCTCGCGAAAATGATTCGGCTGTTTGAAAGCGGCGACGAAACCGCCCGAACCGTTAAGGTTTTTGAAGCCACATTTCGAATCGACGCGATGCCGGAAGATATTAAACATGTCTTCACCGCCGGAAAAGCCAACGCGGCTGAAAAAATTGCTGACGTATTAAAAGGCCCTACGCTGTCCGAATGGCGCACACTTCTATATGCCGAGCTGACGACCATGATCTCCGATTCGCGAACGCTTCTGGGTTTGGCGCTCACGCTTCGTATGCGTTTTTCGGAAGCCAAACTGCAAAAAAACGTACTGGATTTTAACGATCTGGAGCACTACGCGTATGAGATTTTAAAGGACCCCGAGCACGCCAAAGATTTTAGCTATCAATATATCTTTCTTGATGAGTATCAGGACACCAACCCCCTGCAGGAAGCGATTATCGAAAAAATCAAGGGCGCGCACAACCTGTTTATGGTGGGGGACGTCAAGCAGAGCATCTACGCTTTTCGACATGCCGATTCGGATATCTTTCTGGATAAGCAGAACCGCTTTGCGGAATTTGACGATAAACCATTCGATGACGACGAACTCATCCGTATGAACGAAAACTTCCGTTCGTCCACGGCCGTCATCGGCGCGGTCAACCATGTCATGGGCGAGCTTTTAACGCCCGAATTCGGCGGCATCGATTATCAAAACAAGGAAGCCCTCGTGCATAGCGCGGCCCTTTCGGATGGTTCGGCCGAGCTTCTGCTCATCGATTCCAAAGCGGACTTCTACCCGCCCGAATTTAACGGCGACGCGCTGACCGCCACCGAGGCCGAAGCCTTCGCCATCGCCAACCAGATCATCGAAATCAAAGGCCAGCCTTTTTTCAGCCGCGAAGCCGGAAAAGAAAAATCCCTGGATTTTTCCGACATGGTGGTGCTTTTACGCGAGCTAAAAAACTCCGGGCCGGTCTACAAGCGCGTGTTCGAATCCTGCGGCATTCCGGTAGACATCAGTTTTTCCTCGGGCAGCGTCGCTGTGCCCGAAACCGAGCAGTTTTCCGCCATCCTCAAATGTGTGCTGAACCCCACCGACGATGTGGCGTGCGTTTCGGCGATGAGATATGGCTATTTCGATATCTCTTCCAGCGATATCGCGCACATCCGAATCGCCGCGGCCGACAAAAGCACAGCCTTTTATGCCAGCGCGATGGAATACGCAAAGAACGCCGACGATAATCTGGCCAGGAAAATCAATCGGTTTTTCTTAACGCTGGACCATTTAAAGGAACGCGCCATGACCCTGTCGGGCGAAGCTTTTCTGTCATACGTCTACCATCATCTGCAGTTTGAGGAGATTCTGGCGGCTTCGCCGCGCAAAAGCCTGAAGGCCGAAGCCTTAAAGGCCTACATCCGCGCGCTTTTGGCCGAAGCGCCCGGCTCGGCGCATCTGGCGCGTATGGTGCTGATGCTGGACGAGATGAAACAGAACGGTGACACGCTGGACGCCAACTCCACACACACAAACCCAAACTCGGTGCGCGTCATGACCGTCCACAAATCCAAAGGTCTTGAATTCCCCGTCGTATTCGTCGCGGGGCTGGATAAGCGCTTTAATTCTGATAACAAAACCGACTTTGTTCTGGATAAATCGCTGGGCCTCGGATTTAAAATTCTGGAGCCACAGAAAAACTTCAAGCGTGACGGCGTGGTCTACCAAAGCCTGATAAAAAAACAGCGTCTTGATTCGCTGTTTGAGGAAATCCGCGTGCTGTACGTGGCCATGACGCGCGCCGAAAATCGGCTGTTTTTGGTGGGCGGCGTCGCGGGTCTAAAAAACAGCCTGGACAGCTGGCTGACCAGCGGGAAATCCGCTATGCGTTTTGCAGGCAGCTATATCGATCTCATCGCACCCGCTGTTTTGGACAAAGCGGGCTTTGCCGAAGGATTTGCCATCGGGCGATATCTGCCGCCGAATTTAAGCGCGTCGCCGGAAATCCCCATCCGCATTCTGCCCAAGCGCGGATATGCCTACACCGGCGGCGCCGACCGCGCCGCGATTCTGTCCGACTTTCTGGCGCAGGTGCCGAAACCCGTTCCGGTCGGGTATGTCTATCCTTATGCCGAAACCTTAAATATCCCGTCCAAACGCTCGGTCTCCAGCTTAAAGCCCAGGGACACAAAGGTTCTTCCCAGAAAGCAGGTCGCTTTCACCGCCTTGGATGCGTCCAACCTCACCCCCGCCGAGCGGGGCACGGCTTTTCATGTGTATATGCAGCATGCTGACTTTAACCACACCACAGCGGCCGAAGTGAAGCGGGATATCGACGCGCTGGTCTCCGAGCAGGTGCTGTCGCCGGATGAAGCGACCGCGCTTTCGGTCGAGCAAATCCTTTCGGTGCTGAACTCGGAGATTATCGTACGCGCCAAACGATCTCCGCTGGTGTACCGCGAAA
>ERZ1645192.196-NODE-196-length-45953-cov-8.519957_pt1 | contig 45953 bp, 41 predicted proteins | sample MGYA00575354_ERZ1645192 | MGnify/ENA primary metagenome ERZ1645192 (study PRJEB40844, sample SAMN11349763) | freshwater sediment metagenome | isolation source: river sediment | host: Sediment | place: India: Faizupur Khadar , New Delhi | collected 2017-02-21 ...
TATGGGGATGTAAGAGCTGTGCATGTTTTCATGCAGCAGTCCATCAAGGAAGAGGACAAGCAAGGCGGAGGAACCTGGCGGGTGCACCCTGATGTGTCCGGGGGAGGGAAGTTCCATGATGTAGGCTCGCATGCACTGGACCTCATCGACTGGATGTTCGGCCCCATTGTCGAAGCATGCGGGGAAGGACTCAACCAGAGCAGGGCCTATCATGCAGATGATCTGGTGTACGGGCACTTCAAGACCGAGCAGGGAGTTCCAGGTACCGGACTGTGGTGTTTCAATACATTCAAGGACGAGGATGTCACCCATATCTACCTTGAAAAGGCAAGAATTTCCTACTCCGTACTCGATATTGCCCAACCCATTACCGTTGCAACTGAAAAGGGTGTACAGACCATTGCCGTCCCCCAGCCGCCCCAGCATGTCGCCCAACCGCTTATCCAGACCATTGTGGACCAGCTTCTCGGCAACGGGACCTGTCCCAGTACCGGAGAGTCCGGGGCTAGAACCGATTTTGTTCTGGACCGCCTGATCGGCAGACTTTAGAGAGGAGATTTCACCATGTTTGTATCACATCGCGACCTCATCGAGAAAAAACAGATTTCCGAATATATCACCAAGCAGGTTTTGGTCGGTCCCAAGGAGGGCTGGAAAGACCATGTGATGAGAATGTTTACGCTGGAGAAAGGGGGAAAGGCTCCCCGCCACTCCCACCCCTGGCAGCACATCATCTATGCAGTCGAGGGGAAGGGAAACCTGTACATGGAAGGCAAGGATTATCCGCTGAAGGCAGGTTCGGTGGCCTATGTCCCTGATGACGCCGACCACCAGGTCTCCAATGCCTCAGATGAGAAGTTTGTCTTCATCTGCATTGTTCCCGAGCGGGGTGACCAGTAAACGGCCTAGAAGTATCCCAAGGCCATCAAGAGCGAAATCCAGAAAAACAAGCTGAGCAGGGACAAGGCGGTGGTGAACACGACGATCTGGCCCGCCGGTTCTGCGTCTCCATCCATCTGTTGAGCCATGGCATACATTGCCATCAAGAGAATCAACTCGAGGTCTCTGCAGCCTGACAGAATTGCTATGGTGATTCCGATCGCCGGAACTATCACCAGTCTAGTAAGCACCCCGATACCGACCATCAGGGAAGCAATGCCTGCACTGGTTCCCCCATGCAAGGTGGCGGCCATCGGCATTCCAAAGAAAATGAAATCACCTTTGGCAAATCCCCTGCACCAATACACCGCGTTTGCGGTTGTCAGCTTCCAAGCGAGGGATAAGAAGCAGATAGAAGCTCACCATCACAATCAAGGAAAGAACCGCATACCACAATACATTGAAAGATGTGATGGTTGAAAAGAGCAACATGGGTAAAAAGATACGAAACACCACGTTGTTCATCTCCTTCAGTATTTTTTCACAGAGAATCTTCAGGCTCGAATACAATACCCGAACAAGGGGAAGAGGACTGAGAATGCCGAGAAAATATCATGCTTGGCCTTTATTCTTCGTGGTCGTGCTCACAGGTGCAACCATCCCCATGGTGGTGATGATCATGGTTGCAGGAACAGCCATCATCATGATGATGGTGTTCATGCTCGTCTTCGGTGAACAAGGCATGCATCATATCCATGAGAATCGAGTCAATCTCCTCATTCTTCCCGCCATCAACCACCATGATTCCCATCTGGGGGCCGATTTTCTCCAGGAGCGGAAGCGTGCGTTTGCCAAAGCAGTGGATGGCCTGGGGTTTTCCTGCTTTCTCAAAGATCTCCAGCAGATGGCTGATAAAGGCTCCATGCTCTTTTTCATAGTCCTCCACTATGAAGATGTCGAGAATCTGATGGTCCTGGGGGTCATAGATCAACTGATAAATCGGAAAGAGCGGTCGCGCGCCATTCTCTCCCAACATTGGTTCGGGAAGCATGCCGGTGGCGGTATACAGAATCTTTCCAGGCTTGGAGCGCATGCGCTTGTAGTATCGCTGCTTCTCCTCATTGGTGAAAAACGCCTGGGGATATGAGAATCCATAGGCTTCATCCTGAAGAATCTTTGCTGTCACGACAAATGCCCCGTCCTGCTCTTCAATACAGGGAATATACTCCTTGCCCCCACTCTCCTTGAGATTCAGAGAGTCCAGCCAGTGAGAGAACGAGTTTGTCTTGCTCGTCTTCTTATAGGATGCAAAGTACTCTTTTGCAAAGAGTATGGCGCGAAAGATAAGAATGAGATCTTTGGCCTCATCCTGCTCGATGTACCATGGATATTGATACTGCAGCTTGCTGCGGAACTGGGGGTACATGCCGTCTTCGAAAAAGACTCCGCTCTCTACGATGGCCTGGTAATCGGCATCCTCGATATCCTCCCTTGAGTTGTTGAGAAGACAGAGCAGGCACTCCTGCACCTGTTCCATCTCCAAGTACTCCAAGGAGTCGCTTTCATCGTCTGAAAGGGAGAGGGCAAGGTATCCGGTAAGTCCTTTTTCCCCTCGGTAGGCGGCAAAGGCGGAGTCGACAAGGGAAACATAGTAGGGCGTCTTATCCTCGGCAATGACACAGATGAGATCATTCTCTGAGAATACAGAGGATACAGCGGCATCGGAATAGACCTTGGCAAGACTGTATAAGGTATGGGTGTCCATAATTTTCTCCATCGGTCCATCATACAAAAATCCCGGCCCTTGTCCAATGGCTTCATCCTTGGGACTTGCCAGGGTTATCGACAGACTGTACCATACTGTATATATCATCCTAAAGGATGGCTCTTGATGACAGGATTTGAGAAACTGCAGCAAGCCAAGCGATTCGATATGAAGAAAAAGCCCATACGCCAGCGCCACTACCTGCGGCCGGTGACTTGGCTCTTGAGTTATCCTACTGTGTGGGCTCATCGGTTGAAAATCAACCGTATCAACATGGAAGGGATCAAACCCCCGTTTCTACTCTTGTGCACCCACCATGCATTCATCGATTTCAAAGTCACCACCGCAGCCCTCTTTCCATACCGGGCCAACTATGTGGTCGCCATCGACGGCTTTCTCAAGCGTGAGTGGCTGCTGCGCAACGCCGGCGGCATCTGCAAACGAAAGTTTACCAACGACCTGCAGTTGATACGGCAGATTCGAGAAGTACTTATCGTCAACAAGGACGTTCTGGCCCTGTACCCGGAGGCACGGTACTCTTTGGTGGGCACCACCGCAGTATTGCCTGACTCTCTGGGGAAGATGGCAAAGCTGTTGGGGGTGCCGGTAGTCATGCTCAACATGCATGGGCACTATCTGAGCAGTCCTGCATGGAATTTGAAGGACAGGGGCAACCGTATCGAAGCCGATTACAGTTTGCTGTTCACCAAGGAAGATTTGGCAAAAAGTTCAGTCTCACACATCAATGCAGCAATCAGGAAAGCCTTCGAGTACGATGAATACCGGTGGCAGAAGGAGAACAAGATCCGTATCAGCTACGCAAAGCGTGCCGAAGGCCTGCACAAGCCGCTGTATCAGTGTCCCCACTGCCTGAGCGAGTATACAACATACAGCGAAGGGACTCGCATCGGTTGCTCAGCCTGCCATAAAGCGTGGGAGATGAGCGAGTATGGTGAGTTGCAGGCCGTACAGAAGGCCGATGATGAAAAAGACTTGGTCACTGAATTCTCCCACATCCCCGATTGGTATGAGTTCGAACGCAAGCAGGTTCGCACCCAGATTGAGGGGGGAACCTACAACCTGAAAACCAAAGCATATGTAGAAGCCCTCCCCAATGCAAAGGGATACATTCCCCTCGGGGAAGCTCTGCTGATCCACGACATGCAAGGATTCAAGCTGGAGGGAATGTTCGGCAAGGAGGGGTTCCTGCTTGCCAAGACCCCCCTGTCGATGTACTCATGCCATATCGAGTATGAGTACTTCGGCAAGGGGGATTGCATCGACCTGTCCACCCTGGAAGATACGTACTACATCTATCCGAAGGAACAAAAATTCTCGGTCACCAAAATAGCTCTGGCAACCGAGGAATTATTCGCCTTTTACAGCAAGGAGCAGGAAGTCGCCCCGCCAAGTGTGTTGGAGGCTGTTGTTCAATCACCTTCCTGACAGGATGGCTTGAAGTTCTGCATCACTGATGTAACGAGCCGTGTACGTGACGCCGTACCGTTCCAGTTGCTTGGTAAAGGTGCGCATATGGTTCTCCGATCCCTTCAAAAGATTGGTATAGACCCATATTTCTGCTTCATCGGTGGTTTTTGAAAGGTACTCCTTCAAATCATAGATGTCCAAATCCTCGATGATGGCCCCTACCCTGTATGCTTCAGAAGCAGATTGCATTCCCTGACTCACCAAGGAACTGTACAGGGCGGCCAAATCGGTATTCTTGAACTCACCGAAATCAGAGCCTGCAACAGGATCTTCAATATTGCGTGCTGCAAGCAGTGCTCCAACGGCATCCATGTGCTGCTGTTCCGACTCTGCAATGTTTAAGAATGTCCGCAAACCCCATTTCTCGTAGAGGGCGATGTAGACATCGCGGGCCAGTTTTTCTTCCTCACGCATATACAGAAGCCCCTCTGCGGTCGAGCCGGGTTCTTCTGTAAGAGCCTGAACCGCTACCGGCGTTGTTGTTTGCACCTCTTCAATCGGCTGTGCCGCGAGGGTAAACGAAGAAACCAGGACCAATGCCAAAACCATGGTGCTTGTATGTTTGTACATATGTAACTCCTTTAGATTGTTGTAATCGTAATCTGAGTCAACAATACCGATACTGGATACAGGCATCAAGAATGTCAGGTAAAGGTTGGGTAAAGACAGTAGCCATCAACTCCACTGAAACGTTTTGTGAAATCAAGTCCTGAGAAAGTCTTCTCGACAGGGGGTGAACACATCCAGAACGGCTCCTTTCTGAAGACAGACAGTACCATGAGGTATATTGGGTGCAAATAAAAGAGCATCCCCCTTGTTAACAACAACGGGTTTCCCAGCAACGGTAAATTCAAAGGAACCTTCCAACACATAGGTCACTTGAGTATGGGGATGGGTATGGACTGAACCAATACCGCCCTTCTCGAACATAACCTCGACTTGCATCATGGTTTCATTGTACGCCAGGATTTTTCTGGAAACACCCTCACCCACCGACTCACTGGTTGCATGTTCAGCAAATACTACAGTATTCATGGTACTTCTCCCGATTCATAAAACTCTTGCGATCAGCATGATAAAGGATGCTGCAACTTTCAATACCCATCAATTCAAAACTTGGTAATCTCATATCACAATGAACCGTTCAGCACTAATTCCGGCCTTAGCTCACAAACAAAACAGGGAGTGTCATCACAACACTCCCCCAATACAAACACATGATGCTTAGCGCTGCACGCGTCCGCTTCCATCCCCTTTGAGCAGGGCTTCCACCTCTGCCTTGGTGGACAGGTTGAAATCACCGTCGATGGAGTGCTTCAAAGCGGAAGCTGCAACTGCGAAGTTGATGGCATACTGCTCGTCGTCGCCATACTCGCTGAGTGCATAGATCAGGCCGGCGGAGAAGGAGTCACCACCACCGACACGGTCGATGATATCGGTGATCTCATAGCGCTTGGAGAGATAGAACCCACTCTTTCCGCTGAGTGCTGCACTCCAACCGTTGTGATCCGCGCTCTTGCTCTCTCTCAGGGTGACGGCAACCACGCTGATGTTGGGGAACTGGGCCTTGACTTCTGCCGTCAGAGCCTTGTATTCCTCGATATCGAGCTTGCCGGTGGTCACATCCACCTTGGCCTCGATGGCCAGGCACTTCTGGATGTCTTCCTCGTTGGCCACGATTACATCGGCAAACTTGACCAGTTCGCGCATTACCTCAGGGGCCTTCTTGCCGTAATTCCAAAGCTTCTTGCGATAGTTCAGGTCAATGGAGACTGTTGCCCCGGCCTTCTTTGCCTGCTGCATCGCAACAAGGCAGCTGTCGGCTGCATCCTGGCTGATAGCCGGGGTGATGCCGGTCACATGCAACCAGTGCGCGTCTGCCATAATTGAGGCAAAATCAAAATCGGAGGGCTTGCTCAAAGCAATAGAAGACTCCGCGCGGTCGTACACTACGCTGCTCGGCCTCTGGTTTGCACCGGTCTCCAAGAAGTAGATACCGACGCGGCCGCCTTTGGTCATCTTGATCGAAGAGGTGTCGACTCCATACTTTCTCACCTCGCGGACGGCGGCTTCGCCGATTGCATTGGCAGGAAGAGCAGTTACGAACTTTGCGTCCTTGCCCAGCAGGGAGAGGGAAACCGCAACGTTTGCCTCGCCGCCTCCAAACGTCGCTTCCAAGAGAGGAGATTGGAAGAAGCGCTCATGTCCAGGACTCTTGAGCCGCAACATAATCTCACCAAACGTTACATATTTCTTACCCATACAAGCCTCCTAGATTTTTTTGACAGGAATACTGACAGCCTCTTGCTATTTGGAATCATAGAGGGTATGCTTGGGTCTGTCAATATTATTTTGAAACAACGTTTCATAATTGAAATAAAGGAGTGAAACCATGCACGAAGCACTGTTTGAACAAATTCACAAAATCGGTCTGGTACCTGTAGTAAAAATCGATGATGCAGGCAAGGCTGTAGGGCTTGCCAAGGCCATGGTAAAGGGTGGGCTCCCCTGCGCTGAAGTCACGTTCCGCACTGCAGCCGCCGAAGAGGCCATCAAGCAAATCACCGCAGCAGTTCCTGAGATGCTGGTGGGAGCCGGAACGGTTACCAATCTCGACTTTGCAAAGAAAGCTGTTGCAGCCGGTGCCAAATTCATTGTCTCTCCGGGTTTCAACCCAACCGTTGTCGATTGGTGCCTTGAGAATAATGTACCCATCGTTCCCGGTGTCTGCACGCCCAGCGATATCGAGGCAGGCCTCTCACGCGGCCTCTCCACCCTCAAGTTCTTCCCTGCTGAAGTAAGCGGCGGCGTCGAGATGCTCAAGAATCTTGCAGGCCCCTTCCCCAACCTGATGTTCATGCCCACCGGCGGTATCAGCCCGGCAAATCTCGCTTCCTATGCAAAGCAGTCCAACGTGCTGGCAGTCGGCGGCTCCTGGATGGTAAAGCCCGAGCTCATCGAAGCAGAAAACTGGGATGCAATTTCAGCACTGTGCAGTGAAGCGGTAGTCACCCTGCAGGGTCTTGAGTTCGCCCACCTTGGCATCAACAACGAAAATGCCGCCGAAGCTGAGAAAACCATTGCAGCCCTCGAAGCCTTCGGCATGGTCAAGAAAGTCGGCAACAGTTCCACATTCCTGAATACCACCATCGAGGTCCTGCCCAAGATGTACTATGGAAGGCTCGGACACCTCGGTTTCAAGTGCTTCGATATCGAGCGCACCCTTGCCTACCTGGGTCGCCATGGGTTTACGGTCAATGAAGAGACCATCACCCGTGATGCAAAGGGCAAGATCAAGGTCTGCTACATCCAGCAGGAGTTCAGCGGTTTTGCGGTACACTTGATCAAGGCCTGATTCCTGAAAAACGTAAGTCAAACGCCGGTTCTCATCTAGCAGAGCCGGCGTTTTCTTGTTTACAGTAAGCACATGAAAATTATACAAAGCCATACGCTTACCGACGAGCAAGTCACAGAGATTGAAACGTTGCAGGACGTCTCCTACCTTCCCGAAGGTTTGGGAAATCGTGTATTCCTCTCCTCTGCAATGAATGTATACAATGACCTGGATTGTTTTTTCCTCGGGTATGAAGACAACACACTCATCAGCTTCCTCTGTGCGTTCTTTCCCGGCCGCAAGGAAGTGGAGTTCAATGGCTTCACCCACCCCGAGCATCGCAGACAAGGGCATTTCACCCTCCTGGTGGAGCATGCCATCTGTGTATATACAGCATACCCATTCTCCCAAGCGCTCTTCCAACGGGAACAAAACAGCCAAAGCGGCCTCTCGTATCTGCAGAAACGATATCCCGAGCTCGACCGCAGCGAATATGTGATGGTCCTTGAAAAACAGCATTGGATGAATAAGGAGCATATTGGCACCCTTGAGTTGGTTGAAGCACAAAACAAAGAGGACACCATTGCAGTAATAAGCGATTCCTTTGAAGAAGATAGGGAGGAAAGCTCCCATACCTTGGAGTACCTGCTCTCCCAAGCAGATCGAAAAACGTTCCTGTATCGGTTTGAGGACAAAGCCCTCGGGGTGCTGAACGCAGCCATGGAAGATGGAGTGTGGGAACTTCACGGAGTAGGAATCATCCATGCCTACAGGAACAAAGGCATGGGAAGGCGGATGCTCAGTCTTGCCTTCGATTATCTCTTCAATGAGGCAGAAGCTATACAACTTGAAGTGGACTCTGAAAATCCTCCTGCGCTTGCCCTTTACCAGAAACTTGGGTTCAGAACCACCAGCCGAGTCGACTATCATAGATTGATTTTGTGATAATGTGAACCGTTTTGGCCCTTGGTTGCATTTAGCTTGACGGCTCTGTTGCGACGGCTTAGCATTATCTATCACGTTTTGTTTTTGACCGCATCCATGTGGATGACGGAATGCAATTTGGAGGAAAGAATGAAAAAAACACTTGCAATTCTGCTCGTACTTGTCATGCTCGTACCTGCTCTGTTTGCACAGGGCGGCCAGGAAGCTGCTCCTGCGGCTCCTGCTCCTGCTCCTGCAGCTGTCCCGGCAGCTGCCCCGGCTGCCGCCGGCACCGGCAGCGTCAACGCATATACAACCCTTGAGGAACCCCTTGCTGCAAAGCTTTTTCAGCTCTTCGAGGCTGAGACCGGCATAAAGGTGAACTTTGTCCGCTTAAGCGGTGGTGAAGCTGTCGCCCGTTTGGAAGCTGAATCTGCCAATCCCCAGGCATCCATCTGGGTCGGCGGTGTAGGCCTGGACCACATCACTGCAAAGAGCAAGGGTTTGACCACTCCGTACGTAAGCCGCTATACCAGCAAGACTCCTGCTCAGTTCCGCGATCCAGAGAACTACTTCATCGGACTGTATGTTGGTCCCCTCACCTTCGTAACCAACATCGACCGTGCCAAGGAACTTGGTTTTGAGGCTCCCAAGAGCTGGGCAGACCTGCTCAAGCCCCAGTACAAGGGTTACATCCGCATGGCAAACCCCAACTCCTCCGGTACCGCTTACAACGTGTTGACCACAATCCTTGATATCTTCGGCACCGAGGACAAGATGATCGAGTACATGAAAGAGCTGGACAAGAACATCGACCAGTATACCAAGAGCGGCTCTGCACCAGGCAAGAGCGTAGCAACCGGAGAGATCCCCATCGCCATCGGCTATGCACACGACCAGGTCAAGCTCAAGGCTGCCGGATCTCCTGTTGTCATCACCGCTCCCAGCGAAGGAACCGGTTATGAGCTGGCTTCCATGTCCCTGGTAAAGGGCGGCAAGGATACTGTCAATGCCAAGAGGCTGTATGACTGGATCCTCTCCAGCCCCGTTGCACAAGCAACATTCACCGAGTGGTATGTGGTACTGGTGGCAGAAGGTGCAGTAAAGCATCCTGATGCCCTCTCCATCACCGAGATTAAAACCGTCAATCAGGATATGGCTTGGGACGGAGACAATGTAAACAAGACCAGGTTGCTTGACCGCTGGACCAACGAAATCGGCAACAAGAGATAATTACCTTCAGGTAATTTGGCTTTTCCTACCACCCTGCAAGCAACCCTTGCAGGGTGTGTAGTCCCAACGGAATGATTCGATGTTTACAAAAAAACGCATCCTTCAGTTCTGTGCTGCGGCACTGATATTCCTGCTGGCGGACTTCTGGATGTACAGTACGCTCTCTTCCAACTTCAGGAGCTATGAAGAGCAGCGGAACTTCAATGAAATCGAACTGTTCGCCCAAACAGTACCCGAAGAGAGCACCAATGAGGCGTATGAGGCGTGGATTCCCACAGTCAAGGACATCATCCCCGGCTCTCGTGCCCTCTATCTGACCTTTGATGAACTCACCTTCGATTTTGTCCCTCTTACCGGTTCACAAACAACCCGTGCACTATTTGATGCCAACAAACCCAATGCTGAATTCCAGAAAGCCCTGGAGAGTGTGTATTATCTCGAGCCCATGCGCCTTGGCTCCACCTACAAAGCAGATTACAGCATCGATCCGGATGCCAACAGCTTTGAGGTGACCGACAGCCAGGTCTACTTTGTCCCGGTCATCGATGAAACCGGCTACCAAGTCTCCGGAGCAGTCATGATCCTGGTCCCCACCAGCACAGCCACCGGGTTCAACAACCTGCTTAAGACCCTCTTCATTGCGGCAGCTGTTGTTTTCTTGGGAATCCTGCTGGTTCTCACCTTCACCCGAGACCCGATGACAGGCTTCATGGTCCTCGGTCTTTTTGCCATCGTACTAGTTTTCATTGCATATCCCCTGATCGAGGCACTACGCCTCTCATTCATGAAGGACGGCGTCTTCAGCCTGCAAACCTGGAAGGAAAGCCTCTCTCCCACCTATTTGGTTGCCCTATGGGGTTCTCTCAGACTGGGCATCCTCACCGCTACCATCTCTACCTTGGTGGGATACATGTTCGCCTTCCTCATCGAACGAACAAGCTTCAGGCAGAAGAAACTGATGACCACCTTGGCCACCATGCCGGTCATCTCTCCTCCCTTCTCCCTGTCGCTCTCCATCATTCTGCTCTTTGGAAACAATGGCTTGATCAGCAAGCAGCTGCTCCATCTGAACACCTCCATCTATGGATTGGGCGGGCTGACTCTTGTACAAGTCATCGGCATGTTCCCCATCGCATTCATGACGATCAGCGGAGTGCTCAGGCAGATCGACTCCACCGTCGAGGATGCCTCGCTGGACCTCAGCGCCACCAGATGGCAGACCTTCAAGTCGATCACCCTGCCCCTTTCATCCCCCGGCATTCTCTCTGCCTGGCTGCTGGTGTTCACCAACTCCCTGGCCGACTTTGCCAACCCCTTGCTGCTCAGCGGCGACTACCGGGTGCTCTCGACTGAAGCCTATATGTTGGTAACAGGGCGCAGCAACCTCGGAGCAGGATCGGCCCTTTCATTCATCCTGTTGATGCCCACCCTTACGGCCTTCCTCATCCAGCGCAACTGGGTGTCGAAGAAGAGTTTCGTAACGGTTACCGGCAAGCCATCCACCAACCTCACCGAGCTGACCAACAAACCGGTACGCATGGCTCTCCAGATCGGCTCATGGGTGTTCATTGGCTTCATTGGAGCCCTCTATCTAACCATCGTTGCAGGATGCTTTGTCGTGAACTGGGGCATCGATTACTCCTTCACCCTGGCAAACTGGGGGGAAGCCCTCTCTCGAGGGTGGACATCCATCCGCGATACCGTCACCCTGGCGGCCATCGCCACCCCGATTGCAGGCTTGCTTGCCATGCTCAGCGCCATGCTGATAGTCCGAAAGAAGTTCCCGGGAAAACGGTTCTTGGAGATGCTGATCATGACTCCATACGCCATCCCGGGCACCTTGATCGGCATCAGTTATGTGTTGGCTTTCAACAAGCAGCCGCTGCTTTTGGTGGGTACCGGAGCAATCATCGTCATCAACTACATCATCCGGGAATTGCCTGTCGGCCTTGAGAACGGCATCACAGCCCTTCATCAGATCGACCCGGCCATCGAGGAGTCGGCCGCAGACCTGGGAGCCGATGTTCCCACCGTCTTCCGCACGATTGTTCTCCCGTTGATCCGACCGGCCTTCCTGAGCAGTATGTCGTACACCTTCGTACGCTCCATGACTGCAGTCAGCGCCATCATTTTCTTGATATCGGCCCGCTGGAATCACCTGACCGTCTTGATTTTCAACTTCTCTGAAAACCTCAGATTCGGTCTTGCCAGCGTCTTGTCAACCATCCTGATCTTCATCGTCCTCTCTGTTTGGGCCCTGATGCAGGTCGTGGTCCGTGATGACAAGCTCACCCAGAAAACTATCTCAACCCGCTAAGGTGGTGATTCATGGAAAAGAAAAGTGTATCGGTAACCCTTGAGCATGTAACCAAGAAATTCAAGGATGTAAAAGGAAAGGCTGACGTAATTGCAGTCAATGATTCTCACTTTGTCATCGAGCCCGGCGAGTTGGTAACCCTTCTTGGTCCCTCTGGTTGCGGCAAGACCACCACCTTGCGCATGATTGCAGGCTTTGAGCTTCCCACCGAGGGTAAGATTTATATCGGCAATGAGGAAGTGACCATGCTGCCTCCGAACAAGCGTGACACCGCCACCATGTTCCAAAGCTATGGCCTGTTCCCTCACATGACGGTCTTCGACAACGTCGCCTACGGCCTCAGGCTGAGAAAAGTCCCTCATGAGGAGATTACCAAGCGGGTGAACGAAACACTGGCTCTGGTTGGCCTTGCCACCTATGGAGACCGTGCTCCTTCCAAGCTTTCAGGAGGACAGCAGCAGCGTGTCGCCCTGGCCCGCAGCCTCATCGTCACCCCATCGGTTCTCTTGCTTGATGAGCCTTTGTCCAATCTTGATGCACTGTTGCGTGAGCAGATGCGCGTTGAAATCCGGAAGATTCAGAAGGAGTTGGGCATCACTGCTGTGTACGTCACCCACGACCGGATTGAAGCCATGAGCCTTTCAGACCGTGTCGTGGTCATGAAGGACGGGTATATCCGTCAAATCGGATCGCCCAGTGAGGTCTACGAGGATCCTAACTCCCGCTTCGTTGCAGGCTTTGTAGGAAAGGCAGCCTTCTTTCCGGTACAGGTCAAGAAGCATGAGAAGAAGACCTGGGTGTGCGAGCTTGGAGGAAAGGATGTTCTGGTGGAACGGTCTGCCGACAATGTTGAGGTGGGTTCTGAGGCTGTGTTGATGGCCAGGCCGGAATCGCTGCGCATTGTCGAGAGCGGGCAGGGCAAGATTGAAGGCAAGGTACGGATGAATGTCTACCTCGGGCACAGCCTGGAAGCGTTTGTCAGCACCAGTTTTGGAGAGGTTCTTGTCCAGATCGACGATCCCCATGCAAAGAAGGTCTTCAAGGAAGGAGAGGATGTTTCCATCGACTTCACAGCAGATCGTGTACGATTGCTTAACAAGGATGAAGCGTAAGAGCTCTCCTCTTGAAACAGGCTGCCATCGGCAGCCTGTTTTCTTAGTACAAAACCATGCAATACACGGCTCCTGTTAGCTCTTGAGCTCAACCCCATCCTCGACAACCAAGGCAGACTCAACCCCTTTTACCTGCACATTCTCAACAGATAGCTCTACATTCCTCAGCCTGATACCCCGCCCTTCAGGCTCGCTAAGACCTTCATACATCTCGCTCTCATCAACCGGTGTGAGTCCGGTTTTTGCTACGGTAAAGCTGCAGTTGCGGATCACCAAGTCCCTGATCGGGGACTCCGGCAACCCTACGATGAAGGCGGCCGAAGAGGTGGAATCCTCGCTGGTGCAGTTTTCAATGACAATGCGTTCAATACTGGGCGTTGTAGAAGTGATTTCTCTCTTTTCCAAGGAGAAATCCTCCCTATCGAGACTGCCGCAGCGATAGTACATATTCAAGGTGAGGGGACAGAGATTATTCCTCATGCGAACCGAATCGAAGTGTAGATTGGAAATCACCCCCCCGCGGCCTCTTCGGGTCTTGATGCTGATCCCCCGGTCGGTTCCATCAAACAAGCAATTCCTTACCCTCACATCCCTGATGCCTGCAGCCGTCTCGCTGCCGATGACAGCCCCTCCATGGGCGCTCTTGACGGTGCAATCCTCGATGAGAATATCGGTTGTAGGCGCATTGGTGGCAACCCCATCAGAGCCGCTGCCGCTCTTCAGCGCTATGCCGTCATCACCGACATCCACAAGGCAGTCCTTGATGGTGACAAACCGGCAGGAATCGACATCGATGCCATCGGTATTGGGTGCATCCTTGGGATTGAGCACCTTCAAGCCCATGAACACCAAATTGGTACTGTATAACGGATGCAGCGTCCAGAATGGACTGTTCTGTAGTGTCAGCCCTTCAAGTTTCACATTGTTGCTGTGCAGGATCTGCACCAAGGGAGGACGCAGGAATTGGCTCTGCCGCCCTCCTCCGCCTCCGCTCTGGCTCTCATAGCCTGGGTTGAGGCGGGCAAGTTCATGCTCCAAGGGCGATACCGGCCCTTTCTGGGTATTTCGCTTCCTATTCGCTGCTTCCCACCACCGGCGGCCGTTTCCATCAAGGATTCCTTCGCCGCGGATGAGAAGTCCGTCGGACTGCTCAATGAGCAGGCAGGGATGCATGCAATAACAGTTCACCCCCTCCCACCGTGAGTAGACCGGCCTATACAGGGTTTCATCATCGATGAATTGGATTACAGCACCTCTTTCCATCTCGACAACCAGATTCTTGGCCCTGATATGCAAGGGTCCGGTCAGATAGGTCCCCGCCTCGATGCGAAGAACACCCCCATCGGCCAGCGCATGAAAAGCCTTTGCAAAGGCTTCACTATCATTATTCAGGCCATCGCCTACGGCTTTGAAGCTTCTCAACGTGAACTCTCTCATCTCACTCTCCTCCCATTCCTTTACTTTTCCGATTCTAGCACCTACAATTCGAACCATGAAACAAATAGGACTCAGAGCCCATGATCTGGGCACATTCAACACCATCGAGGAACTCGCCGTCGAGGTCGGCAGGTACGGAAGCTCCGTTCCCATCCAGCTGGCCCTCAAGAAGGTCCTCAAGCAAGCCCCCAACGCCGATGCATACACCCAGGATTTCATCGTATCAATCCGCGAAGCACTCGCTGCACACGGCTCCTACGTCGGTGTCTTCGGTTGCTACATCAACCCAGTACACCCGGACAAGGCGGTACGGGACGAGCATCTGCGTCGGTTTGAAAACCACCTCAAGTACGCAAAGCTTCTTGGCTGCCCCTTGGTCGGAACAGAAACAGGATCGCTGACACCCGACTGCTCCTACAACCACGGTACCGCCGATCCCAAGGTGCTTGATGTCTTCTACCGAAGTATCGAGCGCCTTTTGGAGGCAGCTGTCAAATACGATGCCATCGTCGGGGTGGAGGCAGTAAGCAAACAGCACACCATCAGCACCATCAAGCGTATGGCGAATTTGGTGGAAAAGTTCGACACACCCCACTTGAGAGTCATCTACGACCCTACCAACCTGGTTCCCTGGATCGGCATTCCTGAACAGGATGGAAGTTGTCGCGCAGCCCCTTCCCTTGAGGCACAGAAGGACTTCTTCTGCAGCGCCCTTGACGCCTTCGGCTCCAAGATTGCTGCAATCCACGTAAAAGACTACCGGCTCAACGAACAAGGCTTCAAGATCGGCGACCTGACTGTAGGACAAGGGGTGCTCGACTGGAAATTCCTCTTCTCCGAACTCAGGAGGAGGAACATCGAAGTACCCGCCCTGCTTGAGGACTTGACCGTCTCCACCCTACGCGAGACGCTGGCGCTCCTCCGTACATACTGATGTATGCCTTGGTAGCGCTCAAGATTCTTTTGTGACATGTTTTTGTACATTACAGCCCTTCAGTGGGTTGTAAAGTCAAGTACTTGTATAATAGCTTCGAGCGAAAACGGCGAGCAGCAAGGCCAAGAAGGAGAGGATATCTGCGATATCTGACAGAGGAGAACGCAGTTGCCCGGCGTTAGTGCCGAAGATAATTCAAGAAATAGGATTTACAGGCCACTAGAACAAGAGGGGCTGAGCAAATGAGACCGGTCGCTTATTGTCTGCAAGCACCTTGGACAGATAGGTGGTATCGAGATCCAATTTGGAGACCAGACGAAGCAAGAGCTCCTCGGGCACCAGGTTCTGTTCGCAGAACAGGAAAATGAGCGCCTTCTCTGCAATATTCTGCGGCTTGAGTGCGTTGAAAAAAATCTGCTCGTCCTGTTTCCCTTTGTACCGCTCGCAAAAGTTCTGATACAGCATTGAATGCTCGATATCATGCTTCAAGGCGGAAAGCTCGGCAAGCAGGGGCTTCTCCTCCCCGCGGGCGGCCATCTCTCCGAGGGGTTTGAGATGGAAGAATGTGTACTCCTTGCCAGGCAGATAGTGATGCTCGTCGCATCTGGCAGCGTAATTGGGCTCCAAGGAGCTGTCCTTGTGGGAATCGCCGCCGACGATGATCAGGGGATCGAAGTAGAGAGCGGGACACTCCTTGCCGTCCACCTGATAATACCGATAGGTATAAAATGCATCGTTGATGCAATCGGAGTGTTCACAGTAGGCTGTAAGGGGAATGACATCGGTGGCGATGTCCAACATCAGGCGGGCGGTGGAGTTGAACAAGTCCCTCCTGAAGTTGAGGATCAAGGTGGGGAATATGAACATGACTCCCCGCTCATAGCTGTGGTTGCGTACCACATACGCCAACCGCTCGTCAAAGAAAGACGCCTCATCAATAATGAACGTACCGATTGTGGGATTGTCGGCCAACACCTGCTCCAGCCCGAAAGAGTCCCGAATCTTGGCGATATTCCGACCACAACTTACGTACCCGTTGCGATAACAGAGGGCATCCTCAGGATACTCGGTAAAGCGTGCGCCATCGATTTCGGAACGGATGAAGAACACCTTGCGCCGGTCCACTTCACCGCTGCTGGTCAACTTCCTGACCCGCTCACCCTTCTTTTGGGCAATGGCGGCATCCCTCCAGACGCGGGCTGCAAATTCTGTTTTCCCGGAGCCCATGGGCCCTATCAACAGGACCCGTCGTCCGGGCAGGGTAAAATCAAAATGGGAGAACGTATCGTGGACATCCAAGGTAGGAAAGCCCAAGCTCTTGAGAAAATCCGTTCCCCCGCTTTTCTGCTCAATTCGCCCCATGCTGCCCCTCTACGATGGCAATACCGGCCGAAGCTCCGATCCGGGTGGCCCCTGCATCGATCATGGCACGGGCATCGGCATAGGTGCGGATACCACCGGAAGCTTTTACGCCCAATTCAGGGCCGACAGCCTTTCTCATCAATTTGATGTCCTCAACCGTAGCACCTCCGGTTGAGAACCCGGTGGAAGTCTTTACAAAGTCTGCACCACTTGCTTTGGCGAGCCTGCAGGCTCGAACCTTTTCTTCATCGGTGAGCAGGCATGTTTCGATGATTACTTTCAGCGTTGCATTGCCGCAGGCTGCCTTCACCATGGCAATGTCATCCTGCACCAAATCATCGTCATGGTTCTTCAGGTAGCCGATGTTGATGACCATATCAACCTCGTCAGCACCTGCCAATACGGCTTTCTTGGCCTCGTAAGCCTTGCTCTCACTGGACATGGCGCCCAACGGGAATCCAACCACGGTGCACACTTTCACCTCGCTCTTTTCCAAGAGCTTGGCACACAAAGCAACCCAACAACTGTTCACACAAACGGATGCAAACTTGTACTGGTCGGCTTCTTTGCAAATCTGTTCAATCTTGTCGCGAGTCGCAGTGGCAGCGAGCACCGTGTGGTCGATATACTTGGCAATATCATCTTGTTGTTTCATTGGCAACCTCCAAAGCATCTGGTACTACTGCAAGCTTACTCCAAAAAGAGTGTGCAAGCAACGACAATAGCATCCCAAGCTTGACGAAGGGAGGAGCACGCTATACCCTAGCACCATGATTCTTCAAACCATCGAACAATACTATACTTGGGCTTTGATTGCCATCCTTTTGCTCAATTTTGCCCAACGAAAAATTCCGGGAACCACGAAAAAACGGTTCGCGACCATCTACCTTGCCTCCCTCCTCCTTCTCTTTGAAGTAGGGGTGGTGACAATTCTGGCAAGGGATTTGAACCACAACTGGGCATGGCTTGTGTTGGCCGTCTGCATAGTCCTGCTGTATGTGTTCAGGGACAAGGCCCTTCCCTTCCGCCTCCATTGTGCATCGTGCAACAAGCGTCTGGATTTCAATCATGTCATCGGCCATGACGACAATCTCTGCCAAAGCTGCTATAACGAAGCTCATCCCGAACAGGCTGCCAAAGAGGAAGAGAAGAAGGCAAAAACCCTTGAGGAACCTGTTGTTGACGATACAGACAAGGATGCAAAGTCCGTCGACCAGATCGATTGGGACCTGTGGGAGCCGAAGGAGGTTTGTGTGATCACCTACCTCTTCAAGGATGACCAAGTCCTCTTGATCGACAAGAAGACAGGACTGGGCCGGGGTCTGGTCAACGCTCCCGGAGGTCATATCGAGAAGACCGAAACCGCCTTGGAGGCTGCAAAGCGTGAATTCAAGGAAGAAACCCATCTGGAGGTGGACAACCTCAAACTGGTAGGAAAACTCAACTTCCAATTCCGCGACGGGCTGAGTGAACGAGGGTATGTCTACTTCACAGATACCTACTTAGGAGAGATGCAGGAGACTGAAGAGGCCCGTCCTTTCTGGTGCCCTGTCAGCGAAATCCCCTACGACAAGATGTGGGAGGACGACATCCACTGGCTGCCAAGTGCATTGGAGGGCAAGAAGTTTGAAGGTTTCTTCATCTTCGACGGTCAAACCATGGTGGACAAGAGCGTCGTATTTGAAGAGGACGATGGACAAGAGTGAGCTGGGCTTGGGCACCTGGCAGTTCGGACCTTCCCATGGGTTTTGGATTGACCAGGACCAAAGATCAAGCCGCGCAGTCCTGAAACTCGCCTTGAAGGCCGGCATCCGCCATTTCGACACCGCCCCATCGTATGGGAACGGACTCAGTGAACAACTGCTTTCCTCCGTCATACAGACCAGGGATCAGGTGCAGCTGGCCTCCAAGTTCATGCCCAAAAAGCCGGAGCTGGTCCGCATCGATGTTCAGAAGAGCCTTGGCCGCCTCAAGACCGATTACTTGGATATTCTCTATCTCCACTGGCCGAGCAGCAGGCTTGCGTTGAAACCCGTCATGAGTGCCGCCTGCTCTCTCATCAAGGAAGGATTGGTCAGGCAGGTAGGAGCCTGCAACATCCCGATCTCCTATCTTAGGGAATTGGAAGACCTTCCTATCACGGTCCTGCAAATTCCCTGCTCTCTTCTCTGGGACCGCTCGATCGCGCAATACCGCCAATATGCCCACGATCATGGGATGGCCCTGGTAGGATACAGTCCCCTGGGTCTTGGCTTGTTGGGCGGCAACCATCCGAGCCCTCCAGAGGACGGGCGCAAGGACCTCTATGTATTTCGGCCTGAGGCCTATGCACACTATCGCAATCTTCTGGATTTGCTTTCCCGCCTTGCCGAGCGTAAAGGGTGTACAAGCGCCCAACTCGCTCTCCTTTGGGCAAGAAGCCAAGGTTTTTCCACCATTGTGGCGGGATCTAGAAACGAAGAGCAGCTGAGGCAGCTGATCTACACTTCCCATCTTGAACTTGACGAAGAGGAGATTTCGTTGTTGGATGAAAGGGCCGAAGCACTTACTTCGTATGCACCCTCTTCATGGGACAACTATTTCGGACATAGGTGGTAGGATGCAGATACTCTTGGAACAAGCAACGTGCGAAATAGAGGTGAAGAAATCACGCTTCATCGCCATCGCATGTCCGCTGTCCGACCTGTCTCACATCAAGGAAGTAGTGAACCAGACCCGCTCACAGCATCCGGGTGCCAATCATGTCGTGCATGCAGCTGTGTTGGGGCCGAAGGGCGATCTGTACAGCTACAGTGACGACCATGAGCCGAAGAATACCGCCGGCAGGCCCGCCTTGGAAGTACTGAAGGGAAGCGGTGTCACCAATATCCTGGTTCTTGTCGTCCGCTACTTCGGTGGTACGCTGCTCGGCACCGGGGGCTTGGTGAAAGCATATGCCGACAGCGTCAAGGAAGTATTGAAAATCATCAAGACCGAAGCTTTGATCGATAAGACATCATTTCATATATCGATGCCCTATCATTTATATGAGCCCATCAAGAAGCAATTGATCGAGGCTCAAGCGGTCATCGATTCAGAAGAGTTTGCAGTCGAGGTGACGTTGACGGGCACCCTTTCTTCTTCCTCGTTTGCCTCGTGTGCATCAACCATTTACGACCTTTCCAACGGAAGCTGCACGCTCAATCCTATCGATGGGTAAGCTTGGTGAAAACCAGTTCCGGTTCTTCGCTCTCAACCTCTTTCTTTGCCGGTCCCTGCATTTCATCAACCTCCCATAAACGGTCGGAGTCGACAAGCTCCACCAAGCGTATGGCTATCGACAAGGCCATCTCCACCGCCTTGGCATCAATTGCCGAGACTACGTCTTTGGCTGTATGGTAGACCGACGGCTTGGTTCGATCGTCCCATGCGACAGAGGTGAGTGTGGTTGCCTCCAATCCTGCAAGACTTGCCCGCCCTGCATCGGTCCCTCCTGCAAGCCGGGGAATCGACTCGCTGACTGCTTCATACCCCATGTCTTTGGCGATCTGCACACAACGTCGGGCCAAGCGGCTGGAGAGCCTCTGCGTCCCGTTGATGTCACGTTCAAGGAAGGTGAGCTTGTCTGCATGATAGATGGCATCGAAGTTCAATACGAGCGATCCGCTCATCTCTTCCTTATGCTTCTGATACCATGCTTTCGATCCCTCCAGCCCGCTCTCCTCCCCGTCGAAGGAGCAGAAGACCAGGCGTGTGTGGGAGAGGGGGTCATTGCAGCTTTTCTTCTTCCAATGGAAGTACCGGGCAAGCTGTACTGTCATTCCGACCGACACCAAATTATCCCCCGCCCCTGGAGAACCCTCCTGCAAGTAGAAGTTTTTCAGGGGTAACAGCAACGGCGTCGCACCCAACAGGAGAAGGCAGAGGATTCCCATGCCAAGGGGAGGAAGCGAGAAGGCAAAGAGCCTGCCTTCCAGCAATTCGGTGATCAGGTGCATGGCATTGAACAAGCCGGAGAGGAAAAAAAGCAGAATCGGCAGGGCTACTTTCTTGGCATACGAGATTCGATCGAGCTTGTTGTAGCGAAAAAGCGGTGCACTGTCATGGTGGGAAGTGAAGAGCAGGGTATGCCGCACTTCCCCTTGCGGTTCAAGAACCGCATGAACATTCACCCCTTCTACGTTTGGCTTGCTCAGCTTTCCAAGGGGTTTGTAGAAATACAGCGTTCTTGCTGCATACCAGAGGTAGGCAAGAAACAGCAAGAGACCGAGGTAAGGCAATCCTATCAGGAGAAGCACCAGGATGACGGGGTAGAGATACAAGGCTAGCTGCAGGGGAAACGAGTGAAATGTGGTGTCGATGCGCACCACCTCGGTTTCACTCTGGTCACAGAACGGCTCATAGGCCGCCTGTATCTGCAGTGCCGCCTGCCTTGAGGCGTCACTTCCAGCCAGACGAGGGCCGTATTTTTCGATCAGCTCATTGGTGAAAGAGAGAGTAAGCGCAGCAAGGCGACCTGCTTTCAAAGTCTCTATTTTCTGTCTTCTATGCTCCTGCTGTTCAGGTGCAAGCGAAGGGGGTTTGCTGCGTTTGCGAAATAGAAAGAAGCTCATAGTTGTACTATGATGACAAGTGTATGTTTTACTGTCAATGAATAGACACCTGTTGCCTTTTTTTCTCGTCTCAGGGTTCTTGACAAAGATATGACCACTGACTATAGTTGAAACCCGATTGATAGCTAAGCAGCCGGAAAATCACGTGGCTTGTTGTCATGTCTTTTTTGGAGAGATGTCCGAGCGGTCGAAGGAGGCGGTCTTGAAAACCGTTGAGGCGCAAGTCTCCGAGGGTTCGAATCCCCCTCTCTCCGTTTGTATATCTGCCTTTTGCTTTCTGTTGTTTGTTAGTTGGAGAGGTGCGAGAGTGGCCGAATCGGGCTCCCTGCTAAGGAGTTGACCTGGTAACGGGTCCGGGGGTTCGAATCCCCCCCTCTCCGTTTCGTTTTTTTACATATTTGAGACCATAGCTCAGCTGGATAGAGCATCAGTTTGCGGAACTGAGGGTCGGAGGTTCGAATCCTCTTGGTCTCATCATGCGTTTTGTTTTACGGTCATAATCACCGGGAGAGATGTCCGAGTGGTCGAAGGAGACGGACTCGAAATCCGTTGTACCGTCTGACGGTACCGAGGGTTCGAATCCCTCTCTCTCCGATAGCTTGGATTATTTTTTGGATTATGCTGTTTCTCTTGTACCTTGGAGAGGTGTCCGAGTGGTCGATGGTGCACGCTTGGAAAGCGTGTGTGCTGAAAGGCACCGGGGGTTCGAATCCCCCCTTCTCCGTTTTTTCCCAGTCAACAGATTCTGTGCTATGGACATTCACCCAACCCCGTCAGGACCGGAAGGTAGCAGCGGTAAGTGAATTGTCCATGAGACACAGGCGATTTGTTGGCTGGGTTTTCTTTTATCGGCGCTTATTGGCATACATGGCCTTATCAGCCTGCTGGATAAGCTGTTCCAAAGAGGATATGGTTTTCGCATTGCTGAACGCACTCCCAATGGTGACCGCAATCATGCACGGAAGACCTTGACGTTGGCTGATGTCACATAAGGCTTGCTTGAAACGTGCAGCCAACAGGTCGACGGTTCCGCTCGGGGCATCCAAGGCAAGTACCAAAAACTCGTCGCCGCCCCACCTACCGATGATGTCGGAGGAACGAAAACTTGTTTCCAGAGTCTTCGCCACCAACTTGAGCACCCGATCACCTTCATCATGCCCATAGGTGTCGTTGATCTGCTTGAAGGTATCTATGTCGATGCTTAAAAGCACGACTTCGGTTTTGAGCCGGTGGCAATGCTTGAGTTCCTGTTCAGCCATCATCTTGAAACCTCTGCGATTGTACAGACCAGTCAGCTCATCGGTAAGAGCTTGCAACAGCAGCTCCTCCTGCAGGGTTTTATAACTGGTCAGGTCGCGAACCACGAGAAAGGCCCCCTCTTCGACTGGTATATCGATCCAGCGTATTTCCATCCACCGTTGATTCTCATCAGAGCCGAGGATTTGGACTTGTATGGCGGAGAGACTTTTGTCCTTTTGGAGTATCCTGTGCAGGAAATCCTCCATGGGAACATGATAATCGGGATGCATGAAGGTAAGAAGGGAGAGGCCGAAAAGAACCTGTTGGGAGGAGAATCCAAGCAAACTCGCAAAGCTTCTGTTTGCATGTAAGACTATACCTTCCATGCTGACATAGCATACTCCGTCAGGAAGGTTCTCAACCAATGCTTTCCATGTAGAATCCAGGGCATGGCTCATCGTTTGTCTCCTTGTGTAGTTGACATTTCAGAAGCACAGCTGAGGTGTAATTCGACTTACGATACTAGAACAAGTAGAGAGCCAGTGCAAGGGTAATCGAAGGGAACCGACGAAAAATCGTCATTTTGTATTCGTATGCAAAACAACCAAATACATACGTATTTTTTCTCGGTCTTTCTCAGATTGCCAACTCGATATCAGCATGTAATACTAAAAACAGGGAACCTTGCACATGAACCATACCCGCCTGCCAAGGAGCCTGATGTATGGAACATCGGAGTCGATCCGGAAGATGATTGGTTCGACAAGAACCTTCCAGCAGTAACAGAAAATCCAGTGTTTACAGCATTACCCATTCCAGAACCAGACCTGAGAAGAGTCAATCCATTGGGAATGAGAGGCTCGCATGTCTTTCCCACCGACCATATTTACTTGGAACCAATAATTCTCAAAACTATCCAAGTCTTTGGTTATGCCCCGGCTGCAGGAAAAATTCATTCCATTGAAGAATCGAGTTCAATCCATGGAGACACCAGTATCCGTGTGGCTGTCTAAAGGAATTTCACCTACGTGCTGGGTCATATCATGACAGAGAATTCCCTGTATGTTGGGTAAAACGGGAATGGAAGCAACCTGGACTTATTAGTGCCGGATAGAGCTATTATCGCTGAACAACGCCAACACTTTCTTGAGCTTCTACCCCTACGAAGCAAAGTATGGTATACTCGCACAGTACGCTTGCAAGGGAGCACTCATGGCATATGAAGTAACTGCAACCAGGAAACGACCCCAGGTTTTCGATAATCTTGTGGGTCAGGAGTTCGTGGTTTCCACCATCAAACATGCAATAGAGCAGGGAAGGATTGCCCATGCCTACCTGTTCAGCGGCCCCAGGGGAGTCGGGAAAACATCATCCGCCCGCATCCTGGCCCGCGCGCTGAACTGTGAGCAGGGCCCCTCGGCAACCCCCTGCGGGGTGTGCTCCAATTGCAGGGAGATCACCCAAGGCAACAACGTGGATGTCATCGAGATCGACGGTGCAAGCAACACCAGCGTAAATGATATCCGCCAAATCAAGGACGAGGTACTGTTTCCTCCCCAAGCAAGCAAATATAAGATTTACATCATCGACGAAGTGCACATGCTCTCCACCAGCGCCTTCAATGCGCTGCTCAAGACTATTGAAGAACCCCCGGCCTATATAATCTTCATCTTCGCCACGACGGAACTTCAGAAGGTGCCGGCAACCATCCGGTCACGCTGCCAGCAGTTCCATTTCCAACTTATCGACATCGACCTCATCAAGAGCTGCCTTTTGGAAGCAGCAGCCGAGATGGAAGTACAGGCCGATGAGGATGCCCTCTTCTGGATTGCAAAAGAGTCGACCGGCTCCATGCGTGATGCCTACACACTCTTTGACCAAGTGGTCTCCTTCTCTCAGGGCCACATCACGATGGAGAAAATCAGCAGCAAGCTGGGTTTGGTCGGCATCGACCAAATTGTCGCCATAGTCAGCCACTTGTTGGAGAACAAGACCCGGGAGGCTCTCCATGCAGTCCAGGAACTCTTGTTTGCCGGAGTCTCGGTGGAACAGTGCATCAAGGACTTTACGCAGTTCTTCAGAAGCCTGCTCTTCATCAAGGCGGGAGTGGTGGAAGATGCAATTCTCGGCATCCAGTCCGACAGGATTCCCCTCTCCCTGAGAAATGCCTATACGACCGAGCAGCTGGAAGCTGCTTTGGAGCTGTTTCTCAAGCTCTATCGCGACATCCGCTACTCATTAAACCCCCGGTTCGAACTGGAGCTCGCCATATCGCGACTTGCCGGCCTTCCCCATATTGCCAGTCCGACTGCCTTGGTCCGCAAAATCGCCCAGCTTCGAGAAGAGCTGCTCAGCGGGAGTGTGAAACTTCCCGCACGCAAGCTTGAAGTTCAACCCGACCTCATCGCAACCCAGGCAGTCGTCGAGCCCAAGGTAAAGCCTGAAGCTTCTTCCAGCGTTGCTGCGATACCCGCAGCTGCGCCTCCTCCACCTCCTATAAAGCAGGAAATGACGGCAAGGGACTTCAGCAAGCAGGATCTGCCGCTTCTGGTAAGCAAGCTGTCCAGTGCACCTCTGCTCTCCCAAGTTGCACAAGCTATAACAGAGGTGCATAACGAAGGGGGATCGTTATTCCTTACATTCTCCACCTCGTTCTGTCAGAACAAGGCACAGGAGCATGAAACAAAATTCCGCGACCTCATCACTGAAATCACCGGTTTCAAGGGACCGGTGCACTTTGCATGCGCTGAGGAAGTCAAACAAGAAGCTCCCACCGTCGATGATCCGGTAATCTCCAAGATTGCTTCGGTCTTCCGTGGGGAAGTCAAGCATCAATAGCAACAAGCGAGGATGAAAATCTATGGATATGAATCCATTTGAACTGCTCAAGAATATGAAGGGCATCCAGGAAAACATGAAACGGATGCAGGACCTGCTTCCCACCATCACAGCTACCGGAAGCGCCGGAGCCGGAATGGTTGAAGTGACCCTCAATGGAAAGTTCATTGTCACCGACGTACATATCGACAAGGAACTTTTCGATCCACAGGACATCGAGACACTGCAGGTTTTGATCAGCAGCGCATTCAACGATGCAAGTGCAAAAATTCAACAGAAAATCCAGAGCGAGGGTATCAAGTATGCTTCCTCGTTCACACAGGCCTGAGCATGACAGCGCTTGAGAACCTCATCCAAACCCTCTCACGCCTGCCCGGAATAGGTCCCAAGAGTGCCTCACGCCTGGCCTATCATCTGATCAAGACGGACAAGGGATACAACACCACACTTGCAGAAGCGATTGCAACCATCCAGGACAAGATTTTTCCCTGTTCAGTATGCGGAAGCTTTACCGAGTACGATCCTTGTCCCATCTGCAGCGACGGCAGTCGTGACCGGACCCAGCTGTGCGTTGTCGAACAGCCGCAGGATGTACTCACCCTGCAGTCAAGTGGAGCCTACAACGGGCTGTACCATGTCCTTGGAGGGGCCATAAGCCCCCTGGACGGTATCGGGCCGGAACATCTATCCTTCTCCAAGCTGGTCAAGCGTATCGATGAAGGCGGCTTTAGTGAACTCATTATTGCCACGAATCCCACCGAAGAGGGTGATACCACCGCCTTATACCTTCGCCATGTCCTGAAGCATCATCCCGAGCTCTCCATCACCCGCCTTGCCAGCGGGCTGCCCATCGGGGGAGACTTGGAGTATGCAGACAGAATCACCCTGGCCCGGTCGTTGAGGGGAAGAGTCCGGTTTTAGTTACTTAATGCCGCGTTCTTTCTTGATGGAGTCGTAGGCTTCCTGGATCTCGCGAAACTTTGCAGTTGCATGGGCCATGAACTCCTCGCCCATTCCCTTTGATGCAAGCGAATCGGGATGGAACTCGATGCTCAACTTCCGGTAGGCACGCTTGACCTCATCATCGGTGGCCGTCCGGCTGATGTTGAGGGTTGCGTATGCCTTGTCACTTGCACTGGTGCATCCGCCATACCGACTGCACAGCATATCCACAAAGCTTTCAGGCAGGTGGAAAATCTGCGAAGCCCGCCTGATCATATCCTCTTCACGCTGATTGATCTGTCCATCGGCGGCAGCCACCCGATAAAAGATATCGATCATCAGTTGCAGAATATTGGGAGCATGACTGAAGTTCTGATAAAACTGGGTTGCGAACTGCTCGAGGGTCCCTCCACCGGTCAGGGCGGCATCGAAAACCCTGAGAGCCGCATCCTCCTCACGAGGCCCCAGCCGCAAGTCCTGGCGGATGAACTCCACCACCTTCCGTCTCTCGTGTGATGAGACCGAGCCATCGGCGGCTGCAATACGTGCAAGCATCGAAAAAGCCCCGACGAAGAAGAGCATCTGCTCGCGGTCGAGGGATGTGTAGGCATTGAATTGTGTTCGCTGATTGCCCTCTGTCCCAACCTCACCGGCCTTGTCGAACATATGGCCGAAGGCGATGCCGGCGATCATGCCGAGAGGACCACCGAACATGAAGCCGACTGTGCCTCCAAAGAGTTTGCCAAGCCAAGCCATAATTTAGAGCTTATCGATCAACATCGAGCACTTGCCGGAAGGAATGGGAAGGGTCTTCTTCTTGTTCTCTCCCAGGATCTCGATGGTGAAGTAGTAGAGTTTTTCACTCTCCAGGCGAATCTCCCAACCACGATCGGTCTTGTTGCTCAGGATGGTAATCATATTCCTCTTCAGCGAGAGGTTTTCGATTCCCATTGCCTCGAGGGTGGGCATCACCCAATTGACCGTCTTTCGGGGAAGCGAGATATCCAAGCCAATGATATTCTCAATCATCAAGGTAATGGTAACCAGCCCGGCATAGGGCATGAGCCTTCTGCGGGGGAAATCTGCGATTTCAGTGGTTTTTGAGTAGCCTTCCTTGTTGGGCAGATATGCCTCCCAGACATCACCGATTGTTTCAGCATCGGGATGCAGGGTATCGAGCAAAAAGTACATGTGCCTGATGGCGCACTCACGGGCAAATACGAACTGCTTATATTTCTCGAGAGCCTTGACGACCATGAAGGTATTTACACTGAGGACACCACCGCAGTGACCATTTCCCTCCTCGCTGAAAGCAGGAGAGGAAACAGGAACGCCCGGGAACGGATTATCGGTCCCGAACTCATTCGGGTCGTGCAGATAATCAATCATGTAGGCTGCACGCTCATCATTGGGAATCTCGGCAAGCATTGCCCAATACGCACCGATGAACTTATTGGTGATGCGGTTCTCCTTGATATCCAAATCATAATAAAAGTTGGTCGCCGGATCCCACATCAGGCTGTTGATTCTTGTCTTGAGGGAGAAGTATATCCGCTTGTAACGGAAACTCAGCTCCTTGTCGTTGAGAATGTCACCGATGGCGGACATATAGAGAGCGTTGACGGCAAGCTGGGCGTTGAAGTCAAGCGGATAATACATATGAGAACGGGGAATGTTGCCGCTTTGACAGGCTTCTACAGGCACGGAGAAGAGGCCGTTGGGCTTCTGGAAGGTTGCCTGGATCCAAGCATAGTGCTTCTCCAGAATGGGCACGATATCCTTAAGCCGCTTCTTGTTTCCAATCTTGTGATAGAAACTGAATTCAACGTAGGCAAAAAGGGGGGGCGAAATACCCTCCGGATTATTCGCATTAAAAACCGGCTTCCCATCCTCAATGCTGTAATCGCTGCGGATTGCACCATTGCTCTCTTGTTTCTGGTAGAAATAGTCGAGCAAGGGAAACGGCGAGTTGTTCTGATTGCTGTAGACCAAAAACAAGGAAGAAAAACAGGAAAGAAACTGATTGAAGGTTGTCTGGCCAGGATATGAAAGATAGGAACCGCTAAAGCCGTTGGCCTCGGTTCCACTCTTCCAGAGTTCGTCAATCCAGACCCAGGATCTGTCATACATATCGACAAAATCCTGATCATAAAAATGTACGAACGGCACCATATCCTTTATCAAATTGGGAACTCCTTACTTAGCAGGTAAACACTGGAAAACTACATAAGACGCGCATTTTTAAAGATATACTCTCTTTTATGAGAAGTCAATCAGATACACGCCAAGAATCAGAAACGGTCATATTTTTTTAGAAAACCCATAGTCTTATCGAGATACATATTTTTAATCATTTACATAATAGCTAATTGTAAGCCAAAAGAAAAGAGTGGTTTTTTCAGAAAACTGCAATCCTATAGCTGATGAATCATACGTTGCCAACCTCTAGACACGGTTTTACGAATTTTCCCAACCCTCAGCAGAATACAGGAAGAATACTTTCCAAAAGTTCGGTACGAAAAGCCATGCATCCTTTCGAAATCTCCTCGCCATCCACATGCACCGGCATGGGAAAGTCGCGGCTTTTCATCACAAGCTTCTTCACCCTGGCGACACTGAACTCCTTCTGCTCAACCTGCTTGCCTGACAGGAAAGTCAGCGCAAGAGGAACCATTCTTTTACTGGGAATCGGGGCATTGGCATAGACCACATCAAAGTACCCGTCATCGAAAAGGGCATCGGGACCCATGAGAAAGGCCGAGCCCATCCTTCTTCCATTGCAGATGCTCAGCTGTTGCGTCTTGAGGTTGAGGACCTGGTCATCAAGGCTGAGCTCGACATCGTAGGGAGCAGGATAGTGCATGAGAATCCTGATGAGGGCCAGCACATAGCTCAAGGTACCTGAGACATGTTTGAAGTCGCTGGCGAGAAAGTTGACCAAAGGTTCAAAACCAACCCCCTGCCCGTTGACGAAAAAGCGACCTTCAGGATATTTTCCCCCATACGTAACCCCGGCGTCGATGACTCGGGTTTTGCCGGCAAGAATTACGCTGCACGCATCTTTCACCGGTTTGGGAATCTTCATCCCCCAGGCAAAATCATTGCCCCTGCCGATGGGGATGACCCCTAGGGCGGGAGCCTGGATCTTATGGGCAGTCACTGCCTTGAGGATGCCGTTGGCCACCTCATTCACCGTGCCATCGCCACCTGCGGCGATGATCACCTTGCGTCCATCCATTGCCGCCTGGTATGCGGCCCTTTCCGCCCCGTTCCCAATCTCGGTGTGGTAAAGCACAACCACTTTTCCTTCTGCACCAAGCAGGGTGCGAATCATATCTTCCTGCTGCTTCGCTTTTCCCTTTGCAGCATGTGGATTCAGTATCACGAAGAGCTCATTATCCTGCATGTAATCCGGCTCCTTACAGCTATTTACACCCGTAGGGCAATACCCTATCATGGCGATGTGAAAACTTATGCCCCTCGCTCAGCATTTCTCCCTACTACACAGGAAGATTTGCATGCACGGTCCTGGGACCAAATCGACATCGCCTTCATCAGTGCCGATGCCTACGTAGACCATCCCTCATTTGGAGCCGCATTGTTGGCTAGATTGCTCGAGAGTGAAGGATATCGTGTGGGTATTATCGCACAACCCGACTGGAACTCAACCAAAGATTTTCTCAAAATGGGAAAACCCAGGCTTTGTTGCATGATAAGCGGGGGAAATATCGACAGCATGGTCTCCCACTATACCGCAAACAACAAACCACGCAGCGAGGATGAGTACAGCCCCGGCGGAAAAGCAAAACTCCGACCCGACCGACCCACGCTTGTCTACACGGCAAAAGCCAGACAGGCGTACGGTTCCGATGTTCCCATCATCATCGGAGGATTGGAAGCATCACTGAGAAGGCTCAGCCATTATGACTTCTGGACCGACAAGGTACGCAAGCCCATCATCCTCGATGCAAAGGCCGACTTGCTCGTATACGGAATGGGGGAACGCCAGAGCCTGGAAATCGTCAAGCGTCTTGATGGGGGAGAATCAATCCAGGACATGGTCGATATCCAAGGGACTGTTTATGCTACATCCAGAGCCAAGTTCCAAGAGCTCTTGTTCAACACCATCGAAATACCTTCCTTCGAGGAAGTCGGCGACCGGGACAAGCAGTCCAATACTCCGACCGAGAGCGGCAAGCTGGCGTATGCCCAGGCTTTCCAAATCCAGTTGATGCAGCAGAACCCCATCAGGGGCAAGCGCATCATCCAAGCATGCATGGACCGGCTGGTCGTCCAGAATCCTCCCGCCCTTCCCCTTGATGAAGCACAGTTCGACCGTCTTTATGAACTGCCCTTCACCTTGGACGCCCACCCCGATTATGAGAATGAAGGAGGCGTCCCTGCACTCAAGGAGGTCCAGTTCTCCCTTACCAGCAACCGCGGCTGTTTCGGCTCCTGTTCCTTCTGCGCCATCACCAACCACCAAGGAAGGATGATCCAAACCCGCAGCAAGGCCTCCCTGGTCAAGGAGGCCGAACGGATGACAGCTCATCGGGCCTTCAAAGGGTACATCCACGACCTGGGAGGGCCGACTGCCAACTTTCAGGGGCTTGCCTGCGACCAACAACTTGAGAACGGCCCCTGCCCTGCCAAAGAGTGCCTTTGGCCGAAGCCGTGCAACAACCTAAAGGATTACCATGGCCGTTATCTGGACCTGTTGGAGGCCTTGGAAGCGGTGAAGGGAGTAAAGAAGGTCTTCATCCGAAGCGGGATCCGATACGACTATTTACTCCAAGTATGCGACAAGCAGACCCGCGAGCGCTTCATGCACCATCTGGTCCGCAACAATGTCAGCGGCCAATTGAAAGTGGCTCCCGAGCATGTAAGTCCCGCAGCACTGGATGCGATGGGAAAACCCCGATCCGAGCTTTTCGATGCCTTCAGCATCCTGTATCAGGATGCAACCGAACAGGCAGGGAAGAAACAGTATCTCATCCCTTACTTCATCGCTGCTCATCCGGGCTCCACTCTTGAGGATGCCATCACCTTGGCCCTGTATCTGGATAAAACGCATTTTGTTCCCGACCAGGTGCAGGAATTCTATCCTACCCCCGGGACAGTCTCAACGTGTATGTACTATACTGGCCTCGACCCCAGACCTGGCAAGCGCTTTGCATCCATCCACATTCCCAAAGGACGTGAGCGTTCCCTGCAACGGGCTCTGTTGCAGTACAACAAACCAGAAAACAGGGCCTTGGTTCTTGAAGCCTTGGACAAAGCAAACAGAAAGGACTTGACGAGGATTCTCCTTGCAAGACGGTATACTACGTGATTCGAGAGATTTCAGAACGGAAGGATTTTTATCTGAAGATGTTCTCCATCGCCCTTCCGGTGGTGGCACAAAGCCTGCTCAACAACTCCCTGTCCTTCGTCGACACCCTGATGATCGGCCAACTAGGAGAGTCGTCCATTGCCGCAGTCGCACTGGCAAACCAGATGTTCTTTTTGATCAGTCTCCTTTTTTTCGGGGTGACCAGCGGTTCGGCAATCTTCCTTTCCCAGTACTGGGGAGCCCGCAATGAGACGAACATCCAGAAAGTCCTGGGCATTTCCCTCTTTATCGCCGGTGTCGGGGCTCTGTTTTTCGCTCTAGCCTCCTTCTTTTTCCCTCGCCGAATCATGGTTATATTCACCACCGAGGAGTCGGTGGTCCAAATCGGGATCTCCTACCTGAAAATCGTTGCCATAAGCTACCTCTTCTCAGCGTTCAGCCAGATCATGGCAACTGCGCTGCGGGTCATCGGAAAAGCAAAAATTCCCCTGCAGGTCGCACTCGTATCCCTTTCGCTGAATGCAATCGGTAACTACCTTTTGATCTTCGGTATCGGGCCATTCCCCCAATGGGGTGTTGCGGGAGCCGCCTTGGCGACCGCTGTCAGCCGTCTGGTCGAGATGCTTGCACTGCTGTACATTGTCTACAGGCGCCACCCGGTCATTGCAATCCGAAGCAGGCAGGCATTCATCTGGAACAAGAAATTCATCCTGCACATCCTGCCCACCAGCCTGCCGGTCATTCTCAACGAGTTTTTCTGGGCCTTGGGCATGACTACCTATAAGATTGCGTACAGCCGGATGGGAATAGAAGCTATTGCAGCCATCAACGTAGCGGAATCGATCGGCAACCTCTTTTTTGTGGCCATGATGGGGGTAAGCAACGCCACCTTGATCATGATCGGGGTGAAAATCGGCGAGAAACAGATCCCGCTTGCACGCCTGTATGCCAAACGCTTCATCACCACCGCCTTCTTCGTAGGCGTCGTCATGGGCTTGTTTGAGGCTTTCTTTGCGCCGGTCTTTGCCCAATTCTTCAACATCCGTGCCGAGGTGCGGCAACTTGCCATCTACTGCCTGTACATCAACGCCGCCCTGCTTCCAATCAAGAGCCTGAACATGGTCATCATCGTCGGCATCCTGCGCAGCGGAGGCGATACCCGCTACTCGATGTTCGCAGAGATGTTCGGAGTCTGGGCCGTCGGGGTTCCTCTCGCTTTCTTCGGCGCCCTGGTCCTGAAATTGAACATCTACCAGCTCTATCTGTTATTGGGAATGGAAGAAGTCTCCAAACTGATTCTTGGCATGTACCGCATCAAAAAGGGGACTTGGGTCAACGACCTGACCGAGCTTCATTGACCTGTGTACAATATGAACGTATAGTTTACCCAAGAGAGGTGCCTTATGAGTCTGAGAACTGTACTGACCAACGGGACTGTCGTAACCGGGTATGCAAAACTCAAGAATTGCGCCCTTTATATAAATGAGGAAGGAGAGATCGGGGACATCTTCAATATGAGAAGATTGGAGGAGAAACACTTCCCCCCCGATACCATCATGATTGATGTGCAGGGCTCCTATATCATGCCCGGATTCATCGACTCTCACATTCATGGAATCGGGGGATTCGGCACTGAGGACTGCAAGGCTTCCTCCATTTTGGGGATGAGCGAGCGCCTTGCTGATTTTGGAGTCAGCGCCTTCATGCCTACCGTCTACACCGACAAGCTGGACGCCATGCTTGCAAGCATCCAGAGCATCGTTGAAGCCATGGGAAGCGAGCAAGGCGCCAAGATCCTGGGTGTCAACCTGGAAGGCCCCTTCATCTCAATGGCCCGTGTTGGAGCTCAGAATCCGGAAGGGGTGCTTCCGGTCAACCTGGATGTTTTCAACCAGCTCATCGATGCAGGGAAAGGCAAGGTTTTGTGCATGACGGTAGCCCCGGAGCTCAAGCACATGCGCGAACTAGCCCTCCTGGCCCGTGAAAGGAACATCGTTCTTCTTGCAGGGCACACAGACGCCACCTACGAAAACATTATGGAAGGCATGCAGTGCGGCATCTTCCACTCCACCCATTTCTTCAACGCCATGAGCCGCCTGCACCATCGAAACCCGGGTACGGTGGGGGCCATTCTCATCCAGCGCGAGATGCAGTGCGAAATCATCTGCGACGGCATCCACGTGCACCCCGAGCTGGTCAAGATGCTGCTCAGGGAAAAACCCTTGGACAATATCGTCATGATCACCGATTCACTGAAGCCCACCAAGCAGAGAACGGGAAGCTTGAAGGCAAACGGCATGGATGTGACCTTGGGCAGCGACGGTGCGTTTATCAGTACCAAGGATCCCAACCTCTTTGTTGGAAGCGGGCTTACGATGTTGCAGGGCTTGAAGAATGTTGTTGAGTGGGAGGTTCCCATCCAGCAGGCCAGCCAGATGAGTTCAACCAATCCGGCACGCATATACAACCTTTCCAAGCAAGGTATGCTGGTCCCCGGCTACAAGGCCGATGTGGTGGTCCTCGACCAGAACCTTCAGATGAAAGGGCTGTTCATCGACGGCAACCTGATCAGGGACCGTTTTGCCTGAAACACACAGTAAGGAGTATCCAAGATGCAGAAAGCAGTACAGGGCCTGAAGCCCGAGAATCTGTGGCGCTATTTTTCCGATCTTTCAGACATTCCCAGGGAGTCGGGCAACGAGGAGGGTGTACGCAGGTTTTTGCTGGCCTTCGCCAAAGAGCACAACCTCGAGGCACTCGTCGACACCATAGGCAATGTCATCATCCGCAAGCAGGCGTACAAGGGGTATGAGAACAGACCTTGGGTCGCCTTGCAGGGGCATATGGACATGGTATGCGTCAAGGAGGAAGGCAGCAACCACGACTTTACCAAGGACCCGATCAAGTTGGTTCGTGACGGTGATTTCCTCAAAGCCGATGGCACCACCTTGGGTGGAGACAACGGCATTGCAATCGCCCTTGTCATGGATATCCTTTCCGATCCTTCCTGCAAGCATGGGCCGATCGAGGCAATCTTCACCGTCAGCGAGGAGACAGGCCTCACCGGTGCCTTCAACATCGAGCAAAAGCATGTGAACAGCCGCCTGATGATCAACTTGGACAGTGAGGACGAAGGTGTTCTGTACATCGGTTGCGCCGGGGGTATCGAGGTCCGTTCATCCATGCCGGTGACGTGGACGAAGGTGGAGAGCGCAAGCAAGGCCTTCATCCTGACTGCCAACGGCATGCTCGGAGGCCACAGTGGAGCGGAAATCCATAAACAGCGAGCCAATGCGATCAAGGTTGCAGCAAGAGTATTGCACCAAGGACCCGACTTCCAGGTATGCAAGGCCGAAGGCGGAACCAAGCGCAATGTCATTCCTTCCGTGTGTACAGTAACATTTGTAATCAACACCAAGGACGAGCCCCTTCTTAGATCATTGGTTGAAAAGGTTCAAGCGGAACTTGCAGGAGAATATGAAATTTCCGATCCCGGCCTTGCACTCTCCTTGGTCGAGACCGACCTTCCTTTGCAGGCCGTCGACAAACAAGTGAGCCGCCGGTTCTTTACAGCCGTCTATGCCGCACCACATGGTGTGGACGCCATGAGCATGTCGATTCCGGGCATTGTTGAGACGTCGACCAACCTGGCGATCATGCGTTTGGAGGAGGAGTGCTTCAAGGTGATATCCAGTCATCGTTCCTCGGTGCTCTCCGCCCGGGACGACATCGCCCATCGATTTGCTTCAGTCTTCAAGCTGAGTGGCGCCCAGGTGGGTTTTGAAGGTGCATACCCGTCCTGGAAGCCGAATCCCCACTCCGCCCTCACCGGATTCTGCGCAAAGGCGTATGAAGAGTACACCGGCAGGAAACCCGAGATTACGGCAATCCATGCCGGTCTTGAGTGCGGAATCATCAACAGCAAAATCGAGGGAATGGACTCCGTTTCCTTCGGTCCGAACATGTATGATGTACATTCGGTGAAGGAGAGGCTCTCCATATCGTCGGTTGAGCGCATCAGCGGCTTCACCCGCCACCTGCTGTCCATCATCGAATGAGCAAGCCGGTCATCGGTTTGGGAGGAGTGCTTGAAAAGGCTCCTCCCACTTCCGCCTTTCCCACCTTCAGGCGCCTGTTCACCAACGAAGGCTATCTGGCAAAGCTGCAGAAGGCAGGAGCCCTGCCGATCCTGCTTCCCATCGCATCGCAGGCCGACTTGGAATGCATGGTCGGCCTATGCGACGGCATCCTCCTTCCCGGAGGTCCCGATATTGATCCATCGTTCTACCACCAAGAGAGGCATGAACTGTGCGGCCCTTCCGATCTGGATGGTGACCGCTATCAGATCCAGCTCTTTCATATAGCCCGCAAGCTGAACAAACCGATTCTTGGAATCTGCAGGGGCGCCCAGTTGATCAACGTAGCCCAGGGAGGGACGCTGTTCCAGGATTATCGTCTCCAAAGTGTGAATCCCATCATCCACCCTGATTACCAACGATGGGACTGTGTAAGCCACCAGGTGGAAGTTGTACCCAATTCCATCCTCTCCGAGCTCTTTATGACAGACTCCCTCGGGGTGAACAGCCTGCATCACCAAAGTATTGCAAAACCCGGGACGGACTGCAAAGTCACCGCGTTCTCATCAGACGGGTCGATCGAGGCAATCGAGCTTTCCAGTGGAGCGTGGTGCACAGGGGTGCAGTGGCACCCGGAAGCGATGGGAAGCGAGATGGATTGCCTCTTTGAGGTTTTCATCAACGAAGCCCTTGCATGAGAAAGTCCGGGAGTTTCCGGACTTTCCTGAGTGTTCAGCCTTTGATTTCCTTTGCCATTGCCTTGGCAAGCTCATAGGCTTTCTTCTTGTCTTCCTCACTCGGAGAACCTTGGTACTCGATTACCCCCTTGCAGTCGAGCTTCATAGCCGTGGCGAACTCATCAAACTGCTTCTGAGCCCCTCCAGACCATCCGAAGGAACCGAAGCGAAGCGTCTTGCGTCCCTGCACATGGCTGCGTTCCAGGATGTCCAGTACATGATACATAGGCGGGAACATCTTGTATTCGTAGGTCGGCATGCCGATGACCAATCCCTCACTTCTCCAGACCTTCTCAAGCACAAAGGACTCATGAGTCTGAGGCACCTGCAGAACATGGGCGACAACGCCTTCGCTCTTGATCCCCTCGACGATGGAAGAGAGCAGGGCTTCGGTATTGCCGTACATGCTGGACCAGACTACCGTCACTTCCTTCTCCCTGGGCCCCTGCATGTACGTAGCCAGACGCTTGTACCAATCTATGATTTTATTCGGCTCGGATCTCCATACCACTCCATGGCTGGGTGCCACCACCTTGATGTCCAGTCCATCAAGCTTCGCAATACCCCTGAGGACAAAGGAGGAGAAGGAGGAGATAATATTGGCATAATAACGCTCTGTCTCGCTTGCCAGATGAACCAGCTCCTCTTCACTCTGTTCATCGTCAAAGCACTTGTCGTATCGTCCGAACGAACCGAACGCATCACAGCTGAAAAGAATCCCATCCTCCATCAAAAAGGTCATCATGGTTTCCGGCCAATGGATGTTCGGAGTCATAAAGAACTGAAGGGTCTTCCCACCAAGGTCGAGCTTTTCCCCATCCTTGACGGCACGGACATTCTTTTCAATCTTGTAGAAGTGCTTGATCAGGCTCACGGCCTTGTCGCTGCACAGGATCTGTACATCTGGATACTTCTCTACAATCTTGACCATTGAGCCGGTGTGATCGGGTTCCATATGGTTGATAACGATATAATCAAGTTTTCCCTTTGCAAGCGAGAGGGATTCAAGTTGCTGATCGACTGCTGCCAAGGCTCCATCCCAGTCCTTCACCATATCGATCAATACGCTCTTGTTGCTGCCCTTGATCACGTAGGAGTTCAACATAACTCCATCCGGAATGGGCCAAATTCCTTCAAACAGGTCACGATTGCCGATTTTTGCGGCAACTCGATAGACTCCGTCAGCTAATCTGTCAGGTTTCATTTCGTTGCATCTCCTTACTCGCTATACGATACACAATATTTTGAAAGTTGTGAATCAAAGATGGAACAGGCTTTGCTTTTGCAAAGCAAATATGGAGGCTTGGACCTGTTTGTAGCTGTCCATATGCAAGGCCAGCAGGGCATGGAAATCCTTGGAATGGTTGAAATGCACCAGATGGGCCAACTCATGCAGCACCAGGTAGGAGAGCTGCACATCATCCAGGATCTGGCAGCGCAACGAGAAATTCAGTCGCCCTTTCGCCGAACAGCTGCCCCACCGGCTCTTGCTGTCACGAACCGAGAAGGGGGGCTTGGGAAGACCGAGCCGCAGCGCCCAGAACAAGACCAACGGCTCCAGCCTTGCCTTGACGGTCGTGCGGTACAACTCCTTTACCAGTTGCTGGACCACCAACGGCTCTGCCTCTTGTCCACAGTAGGTTACCACCAGACTTTTACCATTGACGGCAATTGTCGGTTTCGCACCCTGTCTCAGCTCGAGCGCATACCACACTCCACCAAACAGGAAGGAATCGCCGTTTTGATAAGTATGCAGGTGCATCCTCTGCTCGACTATGGCCTGCCGCAAGGTTTCCTGATGGTTGACGATCACCCTTTCAATGGCAGCCAGTGATACCCGGTAGGGAGCATTCACCTTGACCGTCCCATCACCGAGCACCCGCACCGAGATAAGCCGGCTGGATCGCCTGCGTTCCAACGTGTAGGGAATGGATGCTACTTTACCCTGTGTTTTCATTCTGCTACAGTATCTCCCATGCAACCAGCCAAGTCCATGATTTTGCATCTTCAGCAGCCCATAACCTATCAAAAGGCACCATTTTCAACAACGGATGCAGAACAAGCCTATCAGCAGATGCTCATTTTTCTCGATGCCCGACAAGTAGGAAGCGAGGGGTGCATCGCCCTCTCATCCACCCGCAACCTGCTTTTTTGCGGCATCCAGGATCCCCCTGATGAAGATACCCGGTATGCCGTGCAGCACGGCTTGATCCAGCCCTTGCCTGACGGGGTCTATCATATCGAGCCGGGCCGCTACGAGTTCATCCAGCTTGCGCCAACCAAAGACCTGCAAACGTTGTTGGACCATATACCCATGCTCTTTGACGGACCGAACTGCATCTATGTCCGCCTGCTCAAGGAGAATGCCATTGCCATCGTCGCCCAATTGTGGGTGGTGCGCTAAAAAAAGAGCGGGATCAGGATCGGGGCTGCAAGACTCATGACAACCCCGTGGTAGATCGATCCAAGCATGGTTCTCGTCCCAAAGTGGGATGAGAGCAACACGAGCGTGACATCCATGCTGGTTGCTCCCGCTGTGCAGACGGCTGGATGGTAATACCGCTTGCCCAGCCGTCCGAAGAAAGGGATGAGGAAGAACGAGAAGCTTTCCCGCAACAGGTTTGCCAAAAAGGAGATGGACCCGAGAATCGGGAATCCCAAATCGCTGATGAGAATTCCTGAAAGTGAATACCAGCCGAACCCGCTGAGCATCCCCCAAGCTTCCTTGACGGTATAGCCAGTCAGAAGAGGTGCAAACAAGGCACCGAAGTACGTTCCTGCAATGGTATAGAAGGGAAGCAGGAAGAGACTCTTGTCGCCGAACACCCCTTTGAAACTGATCCGCTTGTGCACCATTCCCATGCCTACGAAGAAAAGCAGGGTGTACAGCAGATACGTCACCAGTGAGCTTTGAAACCAATCAAACAAGGGGGTGGTCAACCTGAGCGTCAGGCCAAGAACGACAATGCCGACCAGAATCAGGGGCTCTTTGACAATATCATACAGACGCCGTATGAAACTCTGTTCCTTGCGCTTGGCTATTGCGATCCCTTCAGATTGCTCCGTCGGTGTGACTATGGAGGATACGACCAAGGAGAAAAGCACGGTCCCGCCAATCCCCAAGAGGGTAAGAACCAAGGCAGAGACACCGATGGTCCCAAACTCTTTGGTGATCCCTTCGATGCCGCCGGTGTTCACGCCCATGAAAAACAGCAACAACCAAACCAGGGTTGTCTGCAATACTGCAGCACTTTTTTGAAAGCGATTGAGCCCCACGGCACGCGCACAAAGCATGCCCATAATCAAGGCCAAAGCCAATTTTGCCAAATACCAGAGTGTGTCCATGTGTGCGAAACTGTACCCCAATCAAACCTATGTGTCAAATTCCCTTGTTTATCAGCCCTTCCTTGAGTATAGTTGTCTGCATGATTGATGAAAAACTGAGTGATACCTTTCACCGACTCACCCTCGCAGATGGCAGGCAAATCCTTCTCATAGGCACTGCCCATGTCTCCAAGGAGAGCGTGGATGAGGTGAAGCTCGCCATTGAAACCGAACAGCCCGACCATATCTGCCTGGAGCTCGATGACGGACGGATGAAAAACAAGGATCAGGAGAACGCTTGGTCCAACATGGATGTCAAGAAAGTCATCAAGGAGAACAAGGGGTTTTTGCTGCTTGCAAACATGGCCCTCGCCTCCTTCCAGAAGCGCATGGGGGACCAGTCCGGCAGCGCCCCCGGCCAAGAGATCCTCAGTGCTGCAAAGCTTGCCAAAGAGAAGGGAATCCCCTATTCGCTGTGCGACCGCGAAATCCAAGTGACGTTCAAGCGAGCTTGGCGCAAGTCCAATCTGTGGAACAAGGCAAAGCTCATCGCCACCATCATCAGTGCAGTATTCAGCAATGAGAAAATCAGCGAACAAGAACTTGAGGATTTGAAGAAAGCCGATGTTATGCAGAATATGATGGACGAGATGGCAAAGGAGCTTCCCTCAGTCAAGGCAGTGTTGATCGATGAGCGCGACCGCTATCTAGCCACCAGCATCTACCTTGCCCCCGGACAAAAAAAGCTTGCGGTTATCGGAGCCGGACATCAGAAGGGCATCATCAAAACCCTGGAGGCGATCGAGCAGGGAAAAGTCGGTACCGACCTTGCCGATATCAGCGAAGTTCCCAAACCCGGCAACGGGGGAAAGATTCTCTCCTGGGCCTTCCCCATCCTCATTGTCGGCATCCTGCTCTACGGCTTCATCAATCTGGGCAGCACCGAAGGAATCAAAATGTTCGGCTACTGGCTTGCCGTCAACATGTCTTTCACCGCCTTGGGTGCAATCCTGGCCCTGGCACATCCGATCAATACGGTGGTGAGCATTTTGTCAGCACCCCTTACAAGCCTGCATCCGGCCATAGGGGTCGGCATGGTCAGCGGCGTGATGGAGGCAACCCTGCGGAAACCCAAAGTAAAAGACTTTGAACTACTCGGCGACGATGCCACCACCTTCAAGGGCTGGTACCGCAACCGGGTGCTCCACACCCTGCTGGTATTTCTCTATACAAGCCTTGCAGCTTCCATAGGCAATGTGGTGGTATTCCCCATCCTGCTGAGCATGCTTGGTTGATTCGCATTCCTAACTAATAGAAAACCATGGCTGCAGGACTTGCTGCAGCCATATTTTTCGAAATATATAAACCTTTCTATCAGAATTATTTATTACTGCTGTTCATTAAATAAGCACACCTTACCAACTACCTTACTGCAAAGAACTGCAGATTTCCAGCGCTTCGCGCATGGTTGAGCAGGCATGCTGGATCAAGGGAGAATGGGTGCTGGATCTGGGGAGCAAGGAACGCTTGAAACCAAGCTCCTTGGCAGCCTTCTCCCGCTTGTCCGGAAAGCCTACGCTGCGCACTTCACCGGCCAGGCTCAACTCACCGAAACTGACCAAAGCCTTGGGAAGGCTCTTGTTGCTGACCGCCGACCACAAGGCGAGGGCCAAGGGAAGCTCGATGGAAACCTCACTGAGTTTCATACCCCCTGCAACGTTGACATAGATGTCCTGATCGCTTAACCGCACGGCTGCATGCCGTTCCAAAATTGCTGCAACCCGTGTCACCCGGGCGGTATCGATACGGTCTGAATAGATGCGGCTGAACCCGTTCTTGGCCGAGGTGGTCAACGCCTGGATTTCCACCAAGAAGGTTCTCGAACCCTCGATGACAGGGGTATAGGAAATACCGGGGGGAAGAGCCGATCCAGAACGATCGGTGATGAAAAAGGAAGAAGGATTGGCAACCGGGATCAAGCCCTTCTCATGCATGCTGAAGATGCCTATCTCATCGACCGAGCCGAAGCGATTCTTCATTGCCCGCACAAGACGCACCCCACTGGATACCTGTTCAAAATAGAGAACGGTATCGACAAGGTGCTCGATGACCTTCGGTCCTGCAAGGGTGCCTTCCTTGGTGACGTGACCGATAAGAAAGAGCGAGGTTCCCAGTTGTTTGCACAGGCCGACCAGAAGGGTTGAGCAGTACCTGATCTGGTTCACAGACCCAGAGGGAGAGGGAATCTCTTCACTGGAAAGAGTCTGCAACGAGTCTATCACCACCACATCATAGACAGATGATGAAAGCACTTTCTCCAGGATTTCCACCCTGGTGTCACAAAAAATATCTATGGAAGGCAGCACCAGGCCCAGCCGCTGGGCACGCAGCTTGACCTGGCTCGGCGACTCCTCTCCTGATACATAGAGGACCTTGCGGCCCACTGAACACTTCTCAAGCACCTGGATCATCAAGGTCGACTTGCCGATGCCGGGTTCTCCACCGAGCAGGATGGAGGAGCCGCGCATGACGCCCCCGCCCAAGACCCGGTCGAGTTCAGAAATGCCGGTTTCATAGCGAAAGAGAGGGTCGATCACCACCTCGCCAAGCGAGATCGGCTTGGTTGCCGTACTGATCACCGCCCGTTTTCCGGGTGATGCACTCTGTACGGCTTCCTCCTCGAAGGTATTCCAACTTCCGCAGTCCGGACAGCGGCCGAGCCATTTGGTTTCGGTTCTTCCGCACTGGCTGCAGACATACTGAATCGCCTTCTCTTTCACTTATATCTCCTTATAATGATGATAGTTAAAACGCTATCAACTCCACATCGAACACCAAATAGGAGTTCGGAGGGATAACCCCGGGATACCCCATGGTCCCATACCCAAGATCGGGGGGGATGATCAACGTGCGCTTTTCACCTGCACTCATCGTCTTCAAGGCCTCGTTCCAGCCTTCGATGACTTCGCCGATGGCAAACTGGGCAGGAGTTCCTCTTCTCACCGAGCTGTCAAACACACGCCCATCAAGCAAGGATCCTGTGTAATGGACTGTCACTTTCTGTCCATGTACAGGCTTCTTCTTCCCGTCACCGGCTTTCGTCACTACATAGCGAAGGCCCGAAGGAGTCTTGATTGCATCAGGCCAGCGGTTTTTAAGCTCTTCCTCCAACCTGGCTTTCTCCAATGCCTCACGCTTGTTGTTCTTCTCCTCGGCTGCAAGCACGTACTGGGTGAAAGTCTCCCTGCTGACTACAAAAGCCTCGGCATCGGCACCCTTGCGTACGATTTCCACGGTCTTGATGCTGTCACCCTGTACAATGGAGTTCACAACATCGAGGCCTTCTACAACATGACCAAACACAGAGTGCTTGCCGTCAAGCCAAGGGGTTGCAACGTGAGTGATGAAAAATTGACTTCCGTTTGTACCGGGACCGGCATTTGCCATCGACAGGATGCCGGGTCCTGTATGCTTGAGGGATTCCTCAATTTCATCAGGGAAGGTGTAGCCGGGTCCACCGGTGCCGGTTCCCTTGGGGCATCCACCTTGGATCATGAAGTTCTCAATCACCCGGTGAAACTTGATATTGCTGTAAAAAGGTTTATTGTTCCCATGTACATTGAGCGTTCCCTCTGCAAGCCCCACAAAGTTGGCCACCGTCATAGGCGTCTTCGTATGTTCAAGCAACAGGGTGATATCGCCTTTATTGGTATGCAGTACAGCATACACTCCATCTGCTAGATTCTTGGTTTCCATTCCATCTCCTTGGTTTCTATACTTCAAACAGCTCTTGGCCGGGGGCCAAAAGCTGATACAATCGTTCCAATTCTTCACTGTTTGTGTAGGGAATTTCCAATTTACCCTTCTCCAGTGAACCTTTTATCTCTACCTGTGATCCCACCACATGCAAGAACTTGTCTTCAACCGCAATGATATCAGGCGATTTTGCCAAGCTTTTCTTTGCACGTCGCTTCTTGGATTGGTAAGCAGCCCTCTTTCCCATATTGAACTGGGCAGCCAATTGTTCCGTTGCACGAACGGAAAGGTCTTTTTCCAGTACGGTTCGGTACAAAATTTCCCGGTCTGCAGGATTGACGACGGAAAGGATGGCCCTGGCCTGCCCTGCAGAGAACCTTCCATGCAAGAGATCCTGCTGCATGGTGGAACTGAGCTGCAGCAGCCTGATGCTGTTGCTGATGGTCGAGCGGTTCTTCCCCATCCTCTGGGCCAGTTCCTCTTGGGTTATCCCCGCTTCCTGAATGAGATACGCATACGCCTTGGCTTCTTCAATCGGATTCAAATTCTCCCGCTGGATATTCTCTATGAGAGAAACTTCCAAACGCTGCATTTGGGTGAAGTCCTTGACCAATACGGGGATTTTGGTCAATCCCGCAAGCTTTGAAGCACGATACCGACGCTCTCCTGCTACGATGCTGTATTGGCCGGGAGCAATTTCCTCAACCAAGATAGGTTGCAAAACGCCTTCACGCCTGATCGACTGGGCCAGCTCTTCGAGGGATTCCTGATTGAAATCCTTTCTAGGCTGATTAGGGTTGGGACGGATGTTCTCTAGCGATACTTCAAAAACCTTCTGAGACCCTTCCTGGCCGGATTTGGATGAAGAGAGACCTAACGCAGTATCGAGAACCGAATCAAAGGAGTAATCCTGCATCAATGAACCGATTCCTTTTCCAAGTCCATGTTTCTTAATTGTTTCTTGCGACACGTTCGATTACCTCCTCTGCCAGGTCTTTGTATGCTTTGGTTCCACTGCTTGCACTATCATACACATTGATGGGAAGCCCATGCGAAGGGGCCTCGGCGATGCGGATGCTTCTCGGAATCTTGGTGGTGAACACCAAGTTGGGAAAGAAGGAGGAAATATCCTCAACCACTTCATTGGCAAGCTTCGTGCGCTTGCTGTACATCGTAAAGAGTATTCCCAGGATCTGCAGGTCGGGGTTCAAGGATTTTTTCATATTGCCGATTGTTCTCATGAGCAGATTCAATCCTTCCATGGCGAAGTATTCGCATTGCATCGGGATAATCACCTGCTTTGCCCAAACCATTGCATTGACGGTAACCAATCCCAGCGAAGGCGGACAATCGGCAATGATGTACTCCCACATCTCATCAAGCCCGGCCAAGGCGTTCTTGAGAAAGAACTCCCGCTGCTGTTCTTCCACCAACTCTATGTTCAATCCTGCCATATTGATATTGCTTGCAATGGCATACAGATTCTGGATAGGCGTTTGTTGGATGGCTTGCTGAACACTGCACTGACCCGCTATTACTTCATAGATTCCCATTTTCCGGCTGTCTATGGACGTGGCACTGGTCAGGTTCCCTTGTGAATCGAGGTCGATCAACAAAACTTTTTTGCCGTGTTGGGCCAAAGCCGATCCCAAATTCACAGCCGAGGTGGTTTTGCCGACCCCTCCCTTTTGATTCAAAAACAGTATTGTTTGCGCACTCATACTGGGTACTATACGGAAATATCCAACCATTGTCACCTCTTGAGGCTGAGTCCTTGACCCTTCTCAGGCTCTATTGTATCTTCAAGGTACCCTATGGAGGAAAAGTATATGGAAGATAAAGTCAAAAGAGCAATCGAGGACATCAGACCCTCGTTGCAGAATGACGGAGGAGATATTGAGTTTGTCAGCCTGGTCGGTACCGATGTCACTGTGCGCCTGAAGGGTGCATGTGCTGGTTGCCCGATGTCCCAGATGACGCTCAAGAGCGGTGTTGAGCGCTACCTTCGCAATTTCGTCGATCCGAAGCTCACGGTGGTCAACACCCCCGACTTCTAAAAAGCAGATACTTCGAATCACAACGTTTCACGTGAAACTTTCCGTGGAACGTTTTTTTATGCCCTAAAGCATCCCCCTTGATATACCTCCCCTGCAGGGCTTGCATGCATTGTTTCACGTGAAACAAAACGCCTATACCATCACACAACCCTTTCCACAGAGAGCTACCTCAAAATATACTGAATGTGCACTACTGCTTTTTTCACCTCTGATTTTTTGTGCAATGCAAAACAGGCAAAACCTGCATCTGGGAGCTCCATTTGCAGGTTTATCAG
>ERZ1645192.198-NODE-198-length-45824-cov-43.837117_pt1 | contig 45824 bp, 39 predicted proteins | sample MGYA00575354_ERZ1645192 | MGnify/ENA primary metagenome ERZ1645192 (study PRJEB40844, sample SAMN11349763) | freshwater sediment metagenome | isolation source: river sediment | host: Sediment | place: India: Faizupur Khadar , New Delhi | collected 2017-02-21 ...
ACCGCGGCCCTGATGAGGTTCCGGGCGACCTTCCGGTAGCAGGCGGGCCGTCCGGCGCCCGCATGGTGCGCCCCGGGATCTTTTCTCTGGAAATCACCGGGCATGGAGCGTATAATTTCTTTAATTCAAATGTCTTTTTGCACTTGATGAACCTGACCGGGGAGGAAAAGGCGGATGTCTTCTGCTGTTCACGGGTTTCTCAACCCCAAAGGGGTGGCCCTGTTCGGAAGCATGCGGGAAGGGTGGTTTTTCGGGGCCGGCGTCGTGATCAAGGACCTGCTCGACCTCGGGTACGGGGGGGCGATCTGCCCCGTGCACCCCAGCGCACAGAGCGTCTACGGCCTGAAGGTCAGCCGGGACGTGTGCCAGTGTGACGCCCCGCTGGACCTCGCGGTGGTCATCACCTCCTGCCGGCAGGTGCCCGAGATCCTCAGGAAGTGCGGCTCCCGGGGGATCGAAAGCGCGGTGGTGGTCTCCGACGGCTTCGGCGAAAGCGGCGTCGAAGGCAGGGCCCGCCAGGAGGAGCTCCTGGCCATCGCCCGGGACGCGGGCATCAGGCTCATCGGCCCGAACACCCTGGGCGTGTTCAACCCGGCGGGAAAGTTCAGCACCGTCCCCTACGAGAAGGGCTACGGCCTGCCCCCCGAGGGCCCGCTCTCCATCATCACCCAGACGGGGATGTACGGCCCCCAGGCCGCCCCCTTCACGGACTTCTCCTTCGGGATCAGATCGATCGTCGACCTGGGCAACATGTGCGACATCGACGAGACCGACTGCCTCGCATACCTCGGGGACGACCCCGGGACCGGGGTGATCTCGGTCTACATGGAGCACACCCGGCGCCCCCGGGAGTTCCTCCGGACAGCCCGGGAGGTCTCGAAGCGCAAGCCCGTCCTGTGCCTCAAGGGGGGCCGCTCTCTCGAGGCCGCGGACGCCATGGCCTCCCACACCGGCTCGCTCGCGGGCAGCGACGGCCTCTACGAGGGCCTCTTCGGGCAGTCGGGGGTGGTGAGGGTGGACGAGTACGAGGACCTGCTCGACTGCGCCAAGGTCTTCACGAGGGGCCTCCTGCCCGGGGGGAACCGGCTCGGGATCATCACCCTGACCGGCGCCATCGGCATCCAGTGCATCGACCTGGGAGCGGAGGCGGGGCTCGTGCCCGGGAGGCTCACCAGCCCGAGCAGGGACAGGCTCGCCGGCATCAGCGCCACCCTGGGCGGCCACCCCATCGACCTGGGCCCGGCCTCGGCCATGGACGGCCCCGCGCTCTTCGGCCACTACATGAAGTGCTTCGACATCCTCATGGCCGACCCGGGGGTGGACTGCGTCTACCTGAACCTGTACATCGGGAGCTACATGGCGCCGGAGCTCTACGAGGGCGTGTTTGCGCACATCGAGTCGAACATGGTAAAACCTGTCGTCATGTGGTCTTATGGTCCGGTAAAGGAATCGGTGACGGCGCTCAACGCCCTCGGCGAGAGCCACGGGATCCCCGCCTACGCCACGACCGGCAAAGCGGTCAGGTCCCTGGGGCACCTGGCCCGGTATGCCCGGTGGCGGGAAAAATACTCATAGGAGAAGTTCGAGGCGCTGCTCGTTCACCTCGACCCCCCACCGTGAGCCCCGCTTCTCCTCCACGAGGCGGAACCCCTCCTTTTCGTAGAGGTACCGGGCGGCCTCGAGGCCTTCGAAGGTCCAGAGGTACACCCTTTTGTGGCCCGCTTCCCGGCAGAACTCGATGGCGCTCGTGATGAGCCTGCTGCCCACGCCCCGGCCCCTGAGGTTATCCGAAACGATGAAGTACCGGAGATGGGCCCCCGTCGTCTGCGCGCTGATGCCGTCGATGGTGATGTGCCCCTCGACGCGGCCCCCGAAATGGGCCGTCCAGAAGCCGTCTCTGGTCTCGTCGTAGCGGTTGAGGAACTCCGAGAGGTCGGTGGCCACCATGGCCTCGAACACCAGGCCGAACCCCCACTGCTCGTGGTAGTAGGTGCCGTTGAGCTCCGCGACCCGGCCGATGGCCCCCGGGATGTAGCCCCGCGCTATGGTGATCTCGGACATGTGCCCCCCTCGCCATTTCAAGGCTATGGGGGAAGTATACAGAACCCGGGCGCAGGAATCAATCAGGCCAGAGGACGCACCCGCCCCATGGGCGTCTTCTCGGATAAAACCGGTAGGGAGAGAATCCTGTTCGCTGTCTTCACCTGAGAAAACTTCACACCGGGCATCCACACCCCCTTCGCCCTCCCCGACACACACAATCTGGCAGAGCCCCCAGGGGGAAATCGGGTTGTTTCTGTAATATAATATGTTTATAATACCTCTATGACCATCCCCATCCAGCCCATCAGGAAGAAGACGAAGGTGATGTCCCCCATAGCAAAGGCCCCGAGCATCCCCGTGCAGGTGGCCGAGCAGGTCATAGGCCTCATCAAGAAGGGGAAGATCCGGCAGGGGGAGAAGCTCCCCTCGGAGGAGGAGATGACCCGGCGCCTGGGGATCAGCAGGATCACCCTGCGGGAGGCCAAAAAGCTCCTGGTGGCCCGGGGGTACATCGAATCCCGGGGCAAGGGGGGCGCGTTCGCCGCCCTGCCCGCCCACGGGGAGAGGACCTCCATCGAGGACCTCCTTTCCATCGACCAGGCCAAGATCTGGGAGCTCCTCGACGTGCGCAGGATCCTCGACTCCGAGGCGGCCGTCATGGCCTGCCGGGCCGCGACGGGCAGGGACAGGAAGGCCCTGCGCGCACTGCACGACCGGGCCCTCACGCGCAGGCTGGCGGAGCAGAGCCCCCTGTCCCGGGAGAACGCGGAGCTCTATGCCCGCTTCTTCGACGCCCTCATGGAGGCCACGCACAACAGCATCTTCGCCTACCTGCGCAAATCCGTGAACAGGATCCTCCTGGGCGCCTTCCCCTACGGGCTCATGAAGCTCTCGACGGTGAGCGGCAGCTCGAAGACCATCCTCGACCAGATGGGGGCCATCGTCGGGGCCATCGAGGAGAGAGACCCGCCGGGCGCCAGGAAGGCCATGCTCGCCCACATCGGCTACCTCGAGAAGTCCCTGAGGAAGGCGTCCTGAACCCCGGAGAGAAAACCGCCGCTTTCCCGCCTGGGGCCGCGGCCCGCCGCAGGGGCCACCAGCGCGGCATTCGCCTCCCCGGTGCCCGCCCCCTTATTTTTCCGCCCTGAACCTCCCGCCTTTCTTCGCCATGTCCACCAGGATCTGGGGCTGGGCATACAGCGCACCGAACCGGTCTTCGAGGCGCTTCATCCTGTCCACGACCGTCTGCGCCCCCACCAGGTCGATGTAACGGAAGGGCCCGCCGGTGAAAGGCGGGAACCCCAGGCCGAACACGGCCCCGATGTCCCCGTCCCGGGCGCAGGAGATGATGCCTTCCTGGAGGCAGAGCACGGCCTCGTTGATCATGGCCAGCGAGAGCCGCTCCTGGATCTCGGTGCGGTCGAAGGCCTTCGGGGTGGCCCCCAGGATCTGGTAAACCTCCCCGTTCACGGGCTTGCCGCCCTTCTTCTTTCCGTTCAGGAAAGGCAGGCCCCTCTTCCGGGGCACATCGTAGAGGTAAAAGCCCTTCCCGTTCTTCCTGCCCTTGTAGCCGTGCTCGAAGAGCTTCGTGAACCCGTCGGTGCCCGTGAGCCCCCGGGACTCGAAAAGCTTCCTGATCTCACCTCTGGCCACGTGGGCCGCCACGTCGATGCCCAGCTCGTCCACCAGGGTGATGGGCCCCACGGGGTAGCCGAAGAGCTTCATGGCCGTGTCGATCTCCTTCGCGTCGGCGCCCTCCTCGAGGAGCTTCATGGACTCGTTGAGGAGCGGCACGAGGATGCGGGTGGTGTAGAACCCCGGGCCGTCCTTGACCACGATGCAGGTCTTGCCCTGCCGGATACCGAACTCGAGGGCCGTGGCCTCCACCCAGTCAGCGGTTTTCTCCGTGACGATGATCTCCAAAAGCGGCATCCGGGGCACGGGCGAGAAGTAGTGCATCCCCACCACGTTCTCGGGCCGCCTGCAGCCTTCGGCGATGTGCGAGATGGGAAGCGCCGAGGTGTTCGAGGCGAAGATCGTCCGGTCGCCCGTGCAGGCCTCGACGTCGGCGAGCACCTTCTTCTTGATGGCGATGTCCTCGAACACGGCCTCGATGACCAGGTCGGCAGTGCCGAAGTTCGCGTAGTCGTCGCAGGCCACGAGCTTGCCGTAGCGCGCGTCCCGTTCGAACTTCGTGATGGCCCCGGACTTCGCCTGCTTCGCGAGGCCCTTGTACACCTCCTTCATCCCTTTGGCCGCGGCCTCCAGGGAGACGTCCTTCATGAGAATGGTGTCGGCAACGTTCACGGACACCGAGGCGATGCCGTGCCCCATGAGCCCGCACCCGAGAACGGCCAGCGTCTTCACCTCGCAGGCCCTGTCCTTCAGCGGGTTTTTCTTGAGGTCCGTCATGCCTTCGAACAGGCTCCTCAAGGCCCCTGACTTGGGGTCCATGACGAGCTTCGCGAAGGTCTCGATGTCGTGCTCGAGCCCGGCTTTCACTCCGTGCTTCATGCCGTGCTCCACGCTGGAGATGATCTCGAGCGCGGCGGGGTAGTGCCCCATGGTCTGCCTCATGACCTGCTGGCGCGCCTTGGAGAACACGAACTTCCGGCCGGGGCCGGTCTCCTGGAGCACCCGGTTCACCGTGGCGTCCATGAGCTTTGACCGGAGCGACCGCTTCCCGGGCTGCCGCCCCGTGCCTTGGGCGAGCTGGAGGGCCTTGGCCACGGCTGTCTCCTTCATGCCCGGCTGCATCACGATCTCGTCGATGAGGCCCATCCCGAGGGCTTTGCGGGGCCTGACCTGCTTGCCCGTGAGCATGAGGGGCAGGGCGGCCATGAGCCCGATGAGCCTGGGCAGGCGCTGGGTGCCGCCCGCTGCCGGGATGAGCCCGAGCTGCACCTCCGGCAGGCCCATGACGGTCGCCGGGGAGTCCGACGCGATGCGGTAGTCGGTCACCAGGGCGAGCTCGAGCCCGCCGCCCAGGCAGCTGCCGTGGATGGCGCTCACCACGGGTATCTTCAGGTCCTCGATGCGCCTGAGGATCGCGTGGGCCTTCGATATGTAGGCGATGACCTCATCGGGGGTCTTCATGGCGTTCAGCTCGTCGATGTCCGCGCCCACCACGAAGTTGTCCCCCTTGGCGCTCATGATGACCAGCCCCTTGAGGCCCGCATCACCCTCGAATTCGTCGAGAAGCCCGGATATCTCGGCCAGGAGGCCGCTCGAAACCTTGTTCACCTTCGAGCCGGGGCAGTCGATGGTGACAACCATGACGCCCGCGTCTGTCTTTTCCACCTGCAGGTACTCCATGCCTTCTCACCTCCGCATGCGTTAATTGGCGTTCTCGAACAGGATCGCATTGCCCAGCGCGCCTGCGCCGCAGCCGGTCGCGATGCCGTACTGACAGCCCTCGTCGATCATCCGGTTGACGCAGGTCGTCACCAGCCTCCCGCCCGTGGCCCCGAAGGGGTGCCCCAGGGAGAGCGATCCGCCGTGCCTGTTGAGTTTTTCCCAGTCGATCTCGCCCACGGCCCCGTCGCGGCCGAGCCTGTCGCGGCAGAAGGAGTCGGACGCCAGGCACCTGACGTTGCCGATCATCTGGGAGGCGAACGCCTCGTGGATCTCGAACACGCCCACGTCCTTCAGGGTGATCCCGGCCTTGTCGAGGACCTTGGGAATGCAGAAGGTCGGGCCTAAGAGCAGTTCGTCCAGGAGGTCCTGCCCCGAGTAGGCGTAGGAAACGATGTAGGCCTTGGGCTTGAGCCCGAGCTCCCGGGCCTTGTCCTCGCTCATGATCATGACCGAGGTGGCGCCGTCGGTGAGGAAGGAGGAGCTCGCCGCCGTCACCGTGCCGTACTTCCTGTCGAACGCGCTTTTGAGCTTGCCGAGCTTTTCCAAAGTTATGTCCGCCCGGGGGCCGTTGTCGCGCTCGATGGCCGTGGCCTTGCCGGGCACCACCACCGGGACGATCTCCCTCTTCAGGATGCCCTTCTCCTGGGCGTTCAGCGCGCGCTGGTGCGACAGGGCGGCGTACTCGTCCTGCTCCCGGCGGGTGATGCCCATCTTCTTCGCCAGCCGCTCGGCGGTCTGGCCCATGAGCAGCCCGGTGGAGTACTCCGCCACCGCCGGCCGCTCGGGCATGACGAAGTCGAGGGGCCTCATCTTCGAGAGGCGCTTGAGCAGCTGGATGAAGTTCTTCGGCCGGTGGTACATGGTCACGTCCAGGATGAACCGGCGGTACTTCGACGACACCTTGACGGCCGCGTCGGAGAAGGTGTCCACGCCGCCGGCGATGACGATGTCCGCGTTGCCCGTGGCGATGAGGTTGGCCCCGTTGACCACGGCCACGTTCGAGGACACGCACGCCAGGGTGCAGGTGTGGGACGGGACCGACTTGGGCAGGCCCGCGCCCAGGGAGATCTCCCGGGCCACGTTCGTGGTGGCCAGGTCGATGGCCACACAGCCCATGAGCACGTGGTCGATCTTCTCCGGGTCCACGCCGGTCTTCACCATGAGGCCCTTGACCGCGTATCTGCCAAGCTCCCAGGCCATGAGGTCGTAATATCCCGTTCCCGAGCGCTGGAAAGGTATCCGGCACCCTTCCACCACCGCCACTCTCCCTGTCTTGCCGATGTCGTTCCTTGTCATTGCCGTGAAACCCTCCTTTGTCCCCGGCCGATGGCGTCCATGTCCGCCTGGCCGGGGGGTTCAGCCGGTATATTCCTTGCCCTCACAAGCCGAGCTGCCGGGAGATGATGAGGAGCATGATCTCCGAGGTCCCGGCGTAGATGGTCTGGACCCTGGCGTCGCGGAACATCCGGGCGATGGGGTATTCCTCCATGTAGCCGTAGCCCCCGTGGAACTGCACGCACTGGCTCACCACGCGGTTGAGCATCTCGCAGATCCAGTACTTGGCCATGGAGGCGCGCTTCACGTCGAGCTTCTTCTCGAGGTGGTCGAGGAGGCAGGCCTCGAGGAACGTCCTGCCGAGCTCCACCTCGGTGGCCATCTTGGCGAGCTCGAAGGAGATGTACTGGTGCCGGGAGACGGGCCTGCCGAAGGCCTCCCTCGTCCGGACGTACTCGAGGGTGATGCGCAGGGCCTCCTCCGCGCCCACCTGGGAGCCCATGGCGCACACCAGCCGCTCCTGCTGGAGCTTTTCCATGAGGCAGTAGAAGCCCGCACCCTCGCTGCCCAGAAGGTTCGATGCCGGGACCCGGCAGTCCACGAAGGCCATCTCCGCCGTGTCCTGGGCGTGAAGCCCGATCTTCTCGAGCCTCCTGCCCTTCTCGAAGCCCGGGGTGCCGTTTTCCACCACGATGAGGGACATGCCCTCGTAGGGCGTGGGGGCCCGGGGGTCTGTCACCGCGGCCACGATGACCAGGTCGCACATGAGCCCGTTGGAGATGAAGGTCTTCTGCCCGTTGATGACCCAGGAATCCCCGTCTTTGACGGCGGTGGTGCGCATGGCCGCGAGGTCGGAGCCCGTGCCCGGCTCGGTCATGGCCACGGCGGTGATGATGTCGCCCGAGGCGCAGCCGGGGAGCCATTTCGCCTTCTGTTCGTCGGAGCCGTAGGCGAAGAGGTAGGGCACGATGATGTCCGAGTGCAGCGGGAAGAAGAAGCTGCCGCAGTGGGTCCTGGCGAGCTCTTCGGTGAGGATGAAGGAGTAGAGGAAGTCCGCCCCCGCCCCGCCGTACTCCTCCGGCAGCCACGGGCACAGGAACCCCTGTTCGCCCATCTTCTTCCAGGCGGTGCGCGGGACGAGCCCCTCCTTCTCCCAGGCGTCGACAAAGGGCGTGACCTCCCGGGCGAAGAACTTCCTCACCTGGTCCCCGAACTGCCGGTGCTCTTCGGTGTAGTGCCTTTCCAGAAGCGGCATGCCTTTCCTCCTGAATGAAGCGCTTCCGCGTCAGGCGAGGGTGAGCTCGCCGGCCGCGTACATCCTGCGCAGCTCGCGCTTATTGAACTTCCCCACGCTGGTCTTGGGGATCTCGGGCAGAAACACGAAGCTGTCCGGGATCCACCACGAGGCCTTGACCTTGTCCTTCAGGAACTCCCTGATCTCGCCTGCGTCCACGGTCTGGCCCGAAGCCACGGTCACGCACGCGAGCGGACGCTCCTGCCACTTGGGGTGCGGGATCCCGATGATGGCGGCCTCGGCCACCTTGGGGTGGCCCATGATGAGGTTCTCGAGGTCCACCGACGAGATCCACTCCCCGGCGCTCTTCACGAGGTCCCTGGTGCGGTCCACCAGGCGGATGTAGCCCTCCTCGTCCATGGTCGCCACGTCGCCCGTGCGGTACCAGCCGCCGGCGAAGGCCTCCTTCGTGCGCTCCGGGTCCTTATAATATTCCTTGGCTATCCACGGGCCCCGCAGCCAGATCTCGCCCCAGGACCTGCCGTCCATCTTCACGTCGTTGCCGTCCGCGTCGGCGATCTTCACCTCCAGGCCCGGCACGACGATGCCCACGCTCGTGCAGACGTCGTAGAGCTCCTCGTCGCTCAGCCCCTTCATGGAGCTCTTGGGAAGGGCGGCCGTCGCCAGGGGCGTGGTCTCCGTGGCGCCGTAGGCCTGCCGGATGGTGAAGCCGTACTTCTCGGCAAAGATCTTCATGAGGCTCCTGGGCAGGGCGGCCCCGCCGCTCACGATGGTGCGGAGCTTCGAGAAATCGTGCCAGCCGCCCTTTTCGAGAAAGTCGTACAGGAGCATCCAGATGGTGGGCACCCCCGCGGTGAAGGTCACTTCCTCGTCGGCGATGATGCGGCAGAGCTTCTCCATGTTGATGACCTCCCGGCCGGGCAGGACCTGCTTGCACCCCATGGCCACCGCGCCGAAGGGCGCGCACCAGGCGTTGGCGTGGAACATGGGCACGATGTGGAGGATGCAGTCGGACTCGCCCGCCCCGAAGGTGAGCCCCAGGGCATAGGAGTGGAGCACGATGGCGCGCTGGGTGTACACCACGCCCTTGGGGTCACCGGTGGTGGCGGAGGTGTAGCACATGACCGCGGGGTCCCACTCGCTCAGGTCGTCGGGAAAGTCGTAGTCTTCGGGGAAGTCCTTGATGAGGTCGTCGTAGAGCACCACGTTCTTCAGCCCCGTTTGGGGCAGGTTCCCGGTGTGGGAGAGGACCACGAACCGCTCGATCCCGGGGATCCGGTCCTTGATGAGCTCCGCGAAGACGAGCAGGTCCTCGTCCACGAACAGCACCCGGTCTTCCGCGTGGTTGATGACGTGGGCCAGGTGGTTCGGGGGGAGGCGGAAGTTCACGGTGTGAAGCACCGCGCCGGAGCAGGGCACGCCGAAGTAGAGCTCGAGGTGGCGGTGGTCGTTCAGCGCCATGCTGGCCACCCTGTCGCCGCGCCCGATCCCGAGGGCCTTCAGGGCGTGGGCGAGCTGGCAGACGCGTTTGAAGTAGTCCCCGTAGGTGTAGCGGAAGACGCCCGAAGGGTAGACGGAGACGATCTCCTTTTTTGGAAAGAACCTCGCCGTTCTCAGCAGAAAGGTCCTGAGAAGCAGGGCATACTCCATCATGGCCGGAACCCCCACAGCAAAGTATTATTGTAAGACAATAGAAATATAATCACAACATGTAGTATGTTTCAAGAAAAATCATACGAAAGCGGGCACCCCCCAACTTTCCCCTTGCAGGGAACCCCCATTGTACTATTAATTACGAGCAAGATGCTCGCGTACCCGATCCCAAAAAGGCGGTGCGCATGACCGGCGTGTTCGCCCTCATGCTCCACGCCCACATCCCCTACTGCCGCAAGTCCGGGGTCTGGCCCGCCGGCGAGGAATGGCTATTCGAGGCCATGAACGAGACCTACCTCCCCCTGCTCAAGGCGGTGCGCTCCCTCAGAAACGACTCGGTCCCCACGCGGATCATGATGGGCGTCGTGCCCGCGCTCATGGAGCAGCTCGCTGACGGCTACATGAAGGACCGCTTCTGCGCCTACCTGGAAGACAAGATCGGGCGGGCCCGCTCCGACCTCAGCCGCTTCTCCTTCGACCCTCCCCGGCGCGAAGTGGCCCGGTACTGGCTGGGGGTGTACGAGGACAACTTCAGGGTCTACACCCGGGACTTCCACCGCGACATCCTGGGCACCCTGAAGTGGCTCCAGGAGGAGGGCGCCATGGAGATCCTCACCTCCGCGGCCACCCACGCCTTCCTGCCCCTGCTCGAACAGGACAGCGCCCTCGCTGCCCAGGTGCGCCTGGGCGTGGAGACCTACGAGAGGCATTTCGGGAGGAAGCCCCGGGGCTTCTGGCTCCCGGAGTGCGCCTACCGCCCCCCCGAGTGGTCCGAGAGCGGCCGCTACCTGCGCAGGGGCATCGACCAGTGGCTCGAGGCCGAGGGCATCGAGTACTTCTTCGTGGAGAGCGTGGGCATCACCCGGGCCTCCTTCGTGGAAAACCGCCACGGGGAGACCTCCCCCACGACGCTGCGCGGCTACGCCCTGCCCTCCGGGGTCTCCGTGTTCGGCCGGAACGTGGACACGGGCAGGCAGGTCTGGTCCCCGGACCTGGGCTACCCCGGGGACCCCTGCTACCTCGAGTTCCACCGCAAGGACCCCGAGTCCGGGCTCAACTGCTGGCGGGTCACCGGGGGGCCCGACAAGGAGGTGTACGATCCCCAAGCGGCCCGAAGCCGCGTGAAAAGCCACGCGGAGCACTTCGTCTCCCTCCTCGAGGGGGTCTTCGAACATGCGGAGATCCCCGAGGCCAGGCCCGTGGTCGTGGCCCCCTACGACTGCGAGCTCTTCGGCCACTGGTGGCACGAGGGGGTCGCCTGGATAGAAGAGGTGCACCGCGTGCTGGGGGCACGAGGCTCGGTCATTCCCCAAAGCCTCGGGGACCACCTCGACCGCTCCCGCCCCACCTTTTCCACCATCGCCATGGACAGGAGCACCTGGGGCCTGAACTCGGACTACACGGTCTGGCTGAACCCGGAGCACGGCTGGATCTGGCCGTACATCAACTCCTCTTCCCGGGAGCTGGAGGAGATCCTCCAGAAGGCCCGGCCGGCCGATGAGCGGGGGGAGCGCATCCTGCGCCAGCTGGCCCGGGAGCTCCTGCTCATGCAGGGGAGCGACTGGCCCTTCCTCCTCTTCACCCTCCAGGCGAAGGAGTACGCGAACCAGCGCTTCCATCACCACCACCAGCGCTTCCGGAAGCTCGCCTGGGCCGCCCGGGACCTGGACGAGAAGGGCCGCCTGTCCGACCACGAGCTCGCCCGGCTCGAGGACGTGGACAATCCCTGGCATGACCTCGACTGCCGCCTGTTCCTCCACAGGCAGGACCCCGCCTGAAGGGCCTTTCCCCGCGTTTCGATGCGAGGACTCTTAAGGGCCCCTGCTGTTTGGGACAGGAAGACCCTGGCCCTGGACGATTTGGCCCGGGCGCCTGCTTCTCCCCGGTGAGCTGATTCCCCCGGGCATGGCTGCACAGCCCCCGGGCCCGCTGCGCCTGAAAAACACCTTGCCCCTCCCCCGAATTTGTTCGTATAACAGGGCCCTGGAGCGTGGCAGGGCTCTACCCTGGCCGCCGGGAGAAGGGATCCCCATGAAAAAGACCATTGCGGTGCTGGAGGGCGACGGGATAGGGCCCGAGATCGTGCGCGAGTCCCTCAAGGTCCTCAGGGCCATCGAGGAAAAATACGGGCACGCGTTCACGTGCACCTTCGCGCCGTTCGGGGCGTCGGCCTATTTCACCGAAGGCTCCCCGTTCCCCGACAGAACGAAGGCCGTCTGCGACGGGGCGGACGTGATCATCAAGGGCCCGGTGGGGCTCGCCGTGGAGGAGATGAGCCGGATCCCGCCCGAGCACCGGCCCGAGATCGGGGCCATCCTCCCGCTGCGCAGCCGCTACGACACCTTCGCCAACTTCAGGCCGGTGAGGCTCCCCCGGGGCCTCGCGTCGTTCTCGCCCCTCAAGCCCGAGCTGCTCGGCGAGGGCATCGACATCCTCATGATCCGCGAGCTCGTGGGGGGCATCTACTTCGGCGAAAAGGTCGAAGGCCCGAAGACGGGCATGGCGTACGCCCGGGACGACTGCACCTACACCGACGCCCAGGTCCGGAGGGTGGCCGTCGTCGCCTTCGAGGAGGCGAAAAAAAAGGGGTGTGACCTCACGAACATCCACAAGGCCAATGTCCTGGCCACCTCGCGCTTCTGGAACGCCGTCGTGGAGGACGTCGCCCGCTCGTACCCGGACGTGCGGCACCACTCCCTGCTCGTGGACAACGCGGCCTACCAGCTGGTGAAGAACCCCACGGGCCTCAATGGCGTGGTCCTGCTGGAGAACATGCAGGGTGACATCCTCACGGACGAGGCGGGCGGGATCATCGGCTCGCTGGGGCTCATGCCCTCGGCCTGCATCGGGCCCGGGAAGGGCTACGTGGAGCCCGCGCACGGCTCCGCCCCGGACATCGCGGGCAAAAACATCGCCAACCCCTACTCCATGATCGGGAGCATCGCGCTCATGCTCGACCGGTGCCTGGGGCTGCCCGGCGAGGCGCAGGAGGTGTGGGACGCCCTCTTTGCCGTGTTTCGCCAGGGCTTCACCACGGCCGAGCTTGCCGGGGGCGAAGGCCCCGAGAGAACGGTCCTGTCCACGAGCGCCTTCGGCGACGCCGTCGTGAAGAACATCGCCGGCAGGGCATGACCCCGCCCGTCAGGTCTGAATAGGGGTCGCCGCACCGGAGGCCATGACCGCCTTCCGGGACTGCCCGAAGCGGGAGCCCGGGCGCATGTTCACCGTGGGCCGGGCGGCAAGGGGAAGGTGAAGAAAGAGCAAATGCACATGTCCCCCGTGGGCTTCGAAGGCTGAGCGTTCCGGCCCCTTAGGCTATTGCAGCTCGACGGACGGGGGTGATACGTGGACTGCGGCATGAGGGCTGAGCGTTCAGGTTCCTTTGGCTATTGCAGCAGGGTCGCGAGCCAGTAGGTCCCGGCGGAAATGACGGCCGCCCCCGGAATGGTCAAGATCCAGGCCCAGACGATCCTTCCCGCCACGCCCCACCTCACCGCGCTCATCCGCCTGAGCGACCCCACGCCCATGATGGCCCCGGTGATGGTGTGGGTCGTGCTCACTGGGACGCCCAGCAGGGTGGACAGAAACAGGGTGACCGCGGCGCCCGTTTCCGCGCAGAAGCCGTCTACGGGCTTGAGCTTGGCGATCTTCTGCCCCATGGTCTTCACGATCCGCCAGCCGCCGAACATGGTGCCCAGGGCGATGGCCGCCTGGCAGGAGATGACCACCCAGAAGGGGACATAGAAGGTGTCTCCCAGGAGCCCGGCGGAAAAGAGCAGCACCGCGATGATGCCCATGGTCTTCTGGGCGTCGTTGCCGCCGTGGCCGAGGCTGTAGAGCGCGGCCGAGACGAGCTGCCCCTTGCGGAAGAGGTGATCCACGCTGCCCGGGGTGGACTTCCTGAAGATCCAGTAGACCGCGACGCCGATGGCGAGCCCCAGCGCCAGGCCCACCATGGGCGAAACGAAGATGAAGGACACGGTCTTGACGATGCCCCTGGCCACCAGGGCGTCGGGCCCGGCCTTCACGAGGGCGGCCCCCACCATGCCCCCGATGAGGGCATGGGAAGAGCTCGTGGGCAGCCCCAGGTACCAGGTGATGACGTCCCAGGCGCACGCCCCCACCAGGGTCCCCAGGATGATGTTCGGGTCGATGACACCCGCGTCCACGATCCCCTTGCCGACGGTGTTGGCCACGTGCAGGCCCAGGAAGAGGAAAGCGATGAAGTTGAAGAAGGCCGCCCAGACGACCGCCTGCCGCGGGGTGAGGACCCGGGTGGAGACGATGGTGGCGATGGAGTTGGCCGAGTCGTGGAACCCGTTCAGGAAATCGAAGGCCAAGGCGAGGAAGATGAGAAATATGATGAAGAGCGACACGGCATCACCCCTTCCGGTACGGACGCCCGCACCGGTGTCCCGGTCCTGGTGAAAACAATAATGCCATTGCCGCCCTTTTCAACCCCGCCGCCCCTTTTCAACCCCCCTCTTAGGGCGGGAAAGTTAAGTTTTGATGAAGTTTTCGTTAATTTTGGGCACGGGCAGGATTCCCGGGGATTGCGCGAGATCCCGAGAGGCCTCACGCACCCGGTTTCTTCTGCTTCCAGGGGACGGGCGGGGGCAAATCCACCGCCCGGCGGGCGAGGAACGAGGCTTCGCTTAGGGCGTCCTCTGCCGGGCAGATAAGGAGACAGCCTCCCCTGGCCCGGATACCCTGAAGATTTCTAACTTCCCAATAATTTATTCTTCAGCAGGCTTAATCCTTGTTCCACCAGATTGCCTTCGGGCAAGGCCCCGTTCGGTGTCAGTTTATCTATCACCTGGGGCAGCAGCCCGGCCAGCATGTTGGAAACTTCCTCCCTGGACGAACCTAATTTCCCGGCAATCTGTTGAATGTTCTCAGCGCTGATGACTTTCTGGATCTGCTCACCAGAAACGGGCAGGTTCTCTCCCGTGCCTACCCAGGAGGATATGGCATTCCCCAGACCCTTGTCCTTGAAACTCTGCACCAACCCTCCAAGCCCCCCGGTCTCGGGATTGTTGATCATGCCGATCACACTCTCCAGGAGGTTTTTCTGATCGCCGCTGCCGGCAAGTTTCCCTGTCAATCCACCCATGATCTGATCTAATAATCCCATAGTGATCTCCTTCCCATGAGCTATGGTTTTCTTCTGTGTGCAGAAAGAGAGTTCCTCTTATGAGAACATACGATCCTGTCGCCGGAATTCAAGATGTGCTCCGGAAGTTATCCGGCTGCTCCGGAAAGTTGCAGGGGCTCTTCACCCCTTTGAGGCACGCACGGCCGCTTCCCGTTCAAAGCGGTTCCCGAGGTACGGGTCACCGCCGCGAAGAAACTGCACAAGGCTCGAAGCAAAATAGAGCGGGATGAAGAGCGCTCCCCATCGCTCATATTGCCGTACATGAACCCGTTCGTGTGCACGGTGAGAACCCAGCAGATCATGGCTGGTTCCGAGGATGACGTGACCCAAGGTGATAGCGAGGAACTGAAGAAACAGGGGAAGACGGGATACCCATGTGCCGATCCGCCCGCCCGCGACTTCAACGGTCCCGTTACGCAGGCGCATGGTTGCACCGAACAGAATCGCAACGAGCGAAAGCAGCAGCCCGACAAAAGAATATGGGGAGGCCCACAGGTAACGAAGCATGCAAACGATGGCGTTCACGATCTTCATGAAATCATCCGAACTCGGCCCGGCTTTACGGGCTGTCGGCCTGGAAGGTATCCCCTCCGTTCATGTCGCCTGATCTGAATCCCTTGTTAAACCAGCTCTTTCTCTGCTCGGAGGTTCCATGAGTGAAACTCTCCGGCACAACGTACCCCTGCATGCTTTTCTGGATGCGGTCATCACCCACCGCACTGGCGGCATTGAGTGCTTCGTCCAGGTCCCCATCTTCGAGCAGATTCATCCTCTTCACATGATGGGCCCACACCCCGGCCAGGTAGTCAGCCTGCAATTCAAGACGGACCAGATAGGTGTTGAACTCTTTCTCACTGAGCCTTGAACGGAGAGACATCACCTTCTCACTGATCCCAAGGAGTGTTTGAACATGGTGTCCCACTTCGTGGGCAATTACGTAAGCCATTGCAAAATCACCCGGCGCATGGAATCTCTTCTGCAGCTCATCATAGAAACTCAGGTCGATGTACAGCTTATGATCTCCCGGGCAATAAAACGGCCCGGTGGCGGCACCGGAATACCCGCAGGCAGACTGTACACTTCCGGTATAAAGAACCAGCTTCGGATACGTATACGTCAACCCCTGGTTCCGGAACAGCTCGGTCCAGACATCTTCGGTCTCGGCAAGAACCACCGATACAAATTGCGCCAGTTCATTCTCTTCTGCCGTTCCCTGATAAGGTGCAGCGGGTTGTTCGGTGTTCAACAGCGCATTGTTCAGGATAGGGGTTGGGTCACCGCCGAGAAAGTATATTACAAGTGCAATAACTACCGTTCCGATTCCACCGCCTACCAAACCTTTTGCAGTGCGGCCTCGGCGATCTTCAACGTTTGTACTCTCTCTTCTTCCCTTCCAGCGCATGGTATCTTCCTGGTTTATTTACCACTCCCGGGTCATCTCCTCGATGCCTGCTTCGTATCCAGGAGGGAAAGGGGCATCTGCCCGCATCTCGTGGCCGGGTATTCCCTGTGTCATATCCCCATCTCTTTATATATTTGAGAAATTGAAAATGTCCAGACGATGAAGTCGAATCCCCGATTTTCTGTGAGAATAATATTTCTGTCAGGGGAAGAACGATACAAGAGATCACATGCCTGACTGTCCGGGTTGCCCATGGTTAAGATCTCTTCAGATATCTATACTCCCCTTGAATTGAGTCAGGAGTATAGATACTGGCATCAACCTTGGACGTCTTTCAGAAAGGCTTGGTGCATAAATATGGATAATCTCAAGAATGACCTGGCGACTGAAACCGTTGTCAGCCGTATTTATATCGTACGCAACCAGAGGGTAATGCCTGATTCAGACTTGGCTGAGTTATACGGTGTCCCGACAAGGGTTTTCAATCAGGCAGTAAAGAGAAACATAGACAGATTCCCCGCCGATTTCATGTTTCAACTCACTGATACTGAGCATGATTCTTTGAGGTCACGAATTGTGACCTCAAACCAGAGAGGCGGCTGCCGTTACTTGCCGTATGCGTTTACTGAGCATGGAGCCATTATGGCCGCTACCATCCTCAATAGCCAGAGGGCTATTGAAATGAGGGTTTTTATTGTAAGGGCTTTCATTCAGCTCAGAGATCTTCTTTCCTCTCACAAGCAGCTTTCTTCAAGCCTGGACGATCTCGAGAGGAAACTGGCATCTCATGATCGCGACATCACCATGATCGTCAATGCGATCAGCAATCTCATAACACCCCCCTCCCAAAAGAAGAGGCAGATCGGCTTTGCTGTTGATGAGGAAGAAAATGAGAGCTGTAATATCATTCGGGCTCGTCTCATAACGGTATGATACCCGCAAGAGATCAGTAGTCTTGGTTGTCCAGATAACCTCACGATATCAATTATTACTAACTTATCTCTACTCCAGTCTAAACAAAGTACCCTTAGCATTGACTGTAATTGTTTCCCGAAGTATCCTTGAAATTATGAGAGTTCCCATTATAATAATCTATGCCGGTTCCCCAATTATGAACTTTGACATTGACACCGAAAAGGTATTTGGCATATAAAAAAGATTATGGAATTACGGGGCATAAAAATATTGAAAGCCTTCATGAAGAAACACACAGACGCTAAACAACCTATCCTGGCGTGGATAAAGGAGGTTGAAGAAGCCGTCTGGAAAGGAACATGCGATATTAAAGAGCGACATAGTACAGCAAGTTTTTTAGGTAAAAACATAGTGATTTTCAATATTAAGGGAAATAGCTATAGACTGGTAATTAAAGTGGCTTTTGCTATGGAGATTGCAACAGTTTTATATATTGGGACACACGCAGACTACAATAAACAACGTTTTTAATTTAGACAGATCCTAATAGACCAGGGGGTGTGGGATGCTGAAGGTAATAAAGAACGACCATGAGTACGAAGAAGTAATGGCAGAGCTGAATAGTCTGATTGACATTGATCCGACTCCAGGTACCGAGGAGGGGGATAAACTTGAGCTGCTTTCGCTCATCGTTGGAACATATGAAAAAGAACACTTTCCAATGGAAGATCCTGACCCGATTGAAGCAATCAAATTCAGAATGGATCAGATGGAACTAACTCAGAAGGATCTGGTGCCTTATATTGGAAGCAAGAGCAAGGTTTCCGAGGTACTAAACCACAAAAGGCCTTTAACTCTGTCCATGATAAGAGCGCTTAACCGAGGGCTTGGCATCCCGGCTAAAAGCCTTATTAAAGAGCCTGCAAAGGTAGAACCGCAAAAGTTTGATGTCCGAAATTTTCCGGTGGCTGAACCGTTCAAACGGGGTTGGTTTTCAGTGTTGACACCTAATCCTGTAAGTCTTGAAATGGATTCTGAGGTTTTCCTAAATGAGCTGTTCAGCCAATCTAATCTACAGCCTATGATGTGTCGGCAAAAAATAAGATCAAAATCAACAATGGATGGAAATGCCCTGTTAACTTGGGCAGCAATGGTCTCAGTCCTTGCTAAACAGAGACCATTGCCGGTCAAATACGACGAAGGATCTATATTTATTAAAGATTTCCGCTATGGCCTGGCAAGACTGAGTGCTTTTGAGGAAGGCCCAAAGCTGGCAAAAGAATACCTAAACAAAAGAGGTATTCATTTGATTGTACTCAAGCATTTAAAAAAAACTTATCTGGACGGGGCCGCAATGCGTCTTCGTGACGGCACGCCGGTTATTGCTTTAACTCTGCGTTATGATAGGATTGATAATTTTTGGTTCACCCTGTTCCATGAACTTGCTCATCTCGATTTGCATTTAAGAAAAGGGGATACAGAATGTTTCTTTGATGATCTGGACGTGGATGGGGATGAGGCAGAGAAACAGGCTGATAAATATGCAAGGGATTCTCTTATTCCTGCTGAATATATTCCCAAAATGTTAAGCATCGAAACGCTATCAGATGTTGTGGCAGTTGCCCACTCTTTAGACATTAATCCTGCTATTGTTGCCGGGAGGTTGCATTGGGAAAGGAAAAACTATAAGCAGTTCGCAAAGCTTGTTGGCAACCATGAGGTTAGAAAACAATTTTCAGAATACTTAAACATGTAACACTTGGTGGAAGGCAAACGCCTCCCTAGGAGTTGATGCATCTATAGTCACCGGCCTTATCATATTACGGGCTAATAGGCTTGCCCTTCCCCATGCTAAGGACAAGAAAAATGAAAAATTATGATTCATTAAGGAAGATGCCTTGAGAGAAAATTCTTGAACAAATGAAGGGAACCCCCGATATTATCCAATTACAAAAGCTCTCTGATGAGGAATTAGCCTTTACTTATGCTGAGAGATGTACATATTCAATGCTCAAACGAACCATGGGTTAATTATTAATAGTAATATTATAACTTATGGCCTCTGTCACTACTGTCCGGTTAACTTTTTCAAAACCCTTATAACTCATCTTAATAGTTAGCGAAAAGCACCAAATTTGCTGTTATCGATTTGAATTTCCAGAGAAACATCAGCCATACTCGCCGGAAAGAGATCTTGGGGGTTGCATATGAATTCCGGCAGGCTGATTTTCTCGCAACTTATGGACTTCCTCCCCATGCATGAATTCCGCAGGTGCACTGAGAGATACGAAGGCAATAAACGAGTCAGATCTTTCTCCTGCTGGGACCAGTTTCTCTGCATGGCCTTTGCTCAATTGACTTACCGGGAAAGTCTGCGAGATATCGAAGCCTGTCTGAGAGCTGTCCCTAAAAAACGCTACCATATGGGCATCAAGGGTACGGTCGCCAGAAGTACCATTGCAGAAGCAAACGAAAGAAGGGACTGGCGCATCTTTGCCGATTTCGCTCAAGTCATGATCTCTCAGGCAAGGAGCCTTTATGCTGAAGACGGCTTCGGGGTGGAGCTCAACGAAACGGTCTACGCGCTTGATTCGACCACTATCGATCTGTGTCTGGAACTGTTCCCATGGGCAACGTTCCGAAAGACAAAGGCCGCAGTCAAACTGCATGCCCTGCTCGATCTGAGAGGAAGCATCCCTGCCTGGGCTTTCATTACCGATGGTAAAGTCCACGATGTCAATATCCTCGACCACCTCATTCCTGAGCCCGGATCCTTCTATGTCATGGACCGGGGTTATCTCGATTACACAAGGCTCTACACCATCAACCGCTCTCAGGCTTTCTTCATTACCCGGGCGAAGAGCAATACTCGATTCCGAAGGGTGTATTCCAATGAGGTCAATCGTGCCTGTGGTCTGATCTGCGATCAGTCCGGTCTCTTCACCGGCTTCTATACCGCACAGGAATACCCGGACAAGATCAGGAGAATCAAGTTCTACGACTCCGAAACCAGAAAACACCTGGTCTTCCTGACCAACAACTTCATATTGCCAGCACCGACCATCACTCATCTGTACAAGTGTCGCTGGAAGATCGAGCTGTTCTTCAAGTGGATCAAGCAGCATCTCAGAATCAAGGCGTTCTATGGCACTTCTGAGAATGCGGTGAAAACCCAGATCTGGATAGCCATATCCGTGTACGTATTGGTTGCTGTCATGAAAAAGCGTCTTCATCTCGATCTTGAACTCTACACAATTCTACAAATCCTGAGCGTTACCTTGTTCGAAAGAGCCCCCTTATTACAATCGCTTACCAGCTTCACCTACACATCTATACAAGCAGATACCCCTAATCAACTGAATCTATTCCCGGATTAACCGGACAGTAGTGAATAGTAATATTATAACTTATGGCCTCTGTAATAAATCAGTCTTGTCAAAACCACCTCGAAACTGATGATCTGCTGGATATATCTAAATTAAGGGTATTCCCAAGAGAATTCCAGATCTTGGCACACACTCGAGAGTTTTCCCGGCTTCGAAAACGTATGCTTGCACGGCGATAGCCTGAGCTGCCCCCGGCTGTTTCTCCGGTAACCCGGACAGGACCATTCGAACGCCTGCTTATGTCCCACCCTCGGATTGCACAGAACAGCACCTCACGATGACGGTGCAGACCGACCAGATTTTGCACAGAAGAGTCCCTGTTCTCATCCAGCCCAAGGGGCTTGACCCGACCTCGGAATGCAGCTGGCAAGAAAAAGCCGGGCGGGGCCCGTTGGAAAAGGCCGGCCCGGCGATTGCCGCATCAGCATTCTGCCATTTTTGAGCGGCGGGGCTACTCGTACACCTTCTCTTCGGTCTCGTGGGCGTTCAGGGCGTCTTCCTCCACGTCGCGCACGTCCTCGCCGGAAAGGACCTTGAAGTATTCCTTGTACCACTCGTTCTGGATGATGAGCTGCATGATCTCGTTGGAGCCCACCCAGATCATCGAAAGCCTGATGTCGCGCACGATGCGCTCCAGGGGGTAGACGCTCGTGTAGCCGATGCCACCCACCACCTGCATGCAGCTGTTCGCGATCTCCCAGGCCCCCTCGGTGACGAACTTCTTGCTCTGGGACACCATCCTGCGCACCCGGCCGGGGTTCACGGACCCCGAGTCCACGGCGCAGGCGGTGGTGTAGACCATGGATCTCATGGCGTCGAGCTTGAGCGCGCAGTCAGCGACCTTGAAGCCCACGGCCTGGAACATCTGGATGGGGAAGCCGAAGGCCTTGCGCCTCGCGGTGTAGCGGGTGGCGATCTCGATTGCCGGGCGCACCGACCCGATGGTCATGGCCGCGGTGCCCAGGCGCTCTGGGATCATCATGCGCACGAACACCTGGTAGCCGCCATTGATGCCGCCCAGGGCGTAGCGCTCGGGCACGCGGACGTCCTTGAGCACGAGCCTGCCCGCGCCGCCGCCCCGCACGCCCATGAGCCCGTAGATGTACTTCGTCTCCACGCCATCGGTCCGGGGGACCATGAAGGCGGTCATGCGCCTGTGGGGAGGCGCGTCGGGGTCGGTCACCGCGTAGATGAGGAACCAGTCCGCCCCTTCGGCGCCCACGATGAAGCGCTTCTGGCCGTTGATGATCCAGTCGTCGCCGTCCTTCTTCGCATAGGTGGTGGCCCCGAAGAAATCCGAGCCCCCCCGGGGCTCGGTGAGCCCCTCGGCCGCGAAGACCTCGCCCTTGAGCAGGGGCACCACCACCGCCTGCTTGAGCTCCTCGCACCCGAACTCGATGACGGCCTCGCACACTATGTCGGCGCCCACGCCCCACAGGCAGGCCAGCGAGTAGGAGGCCACGCCGATCTCCTCGGCCACGATCCCGTCGTCCACCCAGGTGAGCCCCCTGCCGCCGTACTGCCTGGGGAGCCGGATGCCCAGCAGGTTTCTCCTGCCCGCCTCCTGGAGATACTCGTGGGGGAACTGGATCTTTTCCGCGTCCATGTCGAGGATGAGCTGCCTGGGCACCCACTTGGTGAACGCCCTGGCCTCGTCGCGGAGCTTCTTCTGTGCTTCGGTCATCATGAAGTCGAACATGGTCTGCCTCCTGCTATAACATTCTGTTGTTTTATTATCTATTTTTGTTATAACGGTGTCAACAGGATTTTCCTTGCATTTTCCCCAACGGGGAAAGAAGGAAAGGCGGGGGCCATGGGGTTCAAGGAGATCGGGAGAAAGATCCAGGCTGCGCGGGAGGACAGGGGCATGACCCAGGTGGACCTGGCCCAGGCGCTGGGCATCACCCAGGCCGCGCTGTCGAACTACGAGCTGGGAAAGCGCAGGCTCTACCTCCACCAGATCGAGCAGATCGCCCGGGTCCTGGGCAGAAGGCTCGACTTCTTCATCTCCGGCCAGGAGGCTGCCGCGGCGCCGGAGGCTCAGGAAAAAGACCGGGTTTCCGCCCGGGAAGTCGCCCGGAAGCTCGCGGGCCTCGACGAGGGCGAGCTGAAGGCCCTGAGCGATTTCCTCGACTTTCTTCACTGGAGGAGGTCCCATGTTCGATCGGACGACTGAACAGAAGGCCCTGGTGAGGGCCGCCGCCCGATTCTGCGCGGAGCACGCCGATCTCCCGGAGCTCACGGGCGACGGGCTCACCCGGGCAGGCGCATCTACGAAGCCTGTGCGGGAGGGGCGCTTTATTTCCTCCCCGGCACGCCGAAAGCGTCCAGGAGAGGTTGGGGGATGAAGTCCGAAAGCCTGCGCGTGAGCAGCCGGGAGAAGAAGAGCAGGAGCCCGTGGGGCATGAGCCTGGCGAGTCCCAGGTAGAAGATTCGGTTGTGCAGGCCGGGAACGAAGCGCCCCCTGCCCTTTTTGAACGCGACCACGCCCGCCGCGGTCACCTCCTCGACGCTCATGAAGGACAGCATCATCGGGATGAAATCCGCAGGGACCCCGGCGTCCTCGATGAGGCGGGTTTGCGTGAAAGGCGGGTTCAGCGTCGAGACCACGACCCTGCTCCCTGCGGGCAGCTCGCCCTTGAGCGCCTCGGAGAGGCTCTGGGTGAAGGCCTTGGTGGCGGCGTAGAGCCCGAGGGTGGGCACGGGCTGGAAGGCCGACACCGAAGACACGTTCAGGATGCCCCCTTCGTTTCGCTCGATCATGGCGGGCAGGAAGAGCCTGCTGAGCTTCGCGTAGGCCACGCAGTTGAGCAGGAGCATGGTCTGGAGCCGGTCGAGGGGCATGTCCCGGTACTGCCCGAACCAGCACACCCCCGCGTTGTTCACGAGGAAATGCACCTCGCCCGCGTCCCTGCAGGCCAGGCCATGGAGCCTCTCGGGGCCGTCCAAGTCCGTGAGGTCGACGCAGAAGGTCCAGGTTCTTATGCCGTGCGCCCGCTCGAGCTCCCGGGCCCATTCCCCGAGCGTTTCCCCCTGGCCTTCCAGGTCGGCCAGGAGAAGGTTCGCCCCCTCCCGGGCAAACCGTTCCGACAGCCCCCTGCCGATCCCCATGGCCGCACCGGTCACGAGCACGTTTTTTCCTTTGAAGTCCTGCACCATGCTCTCCTCTCTGTCCGTCCGGGCGTCGTTCACCCGGGGTTCCGAATGCCCCCCGAGACCTTCGCGTGCCGGGCGAAGTCCTCGAAGGCCTCCCGGGTCGTGTACTTGAACCGGTAGCCCAGCTCCCTCTTGACCTTGTCGCTGCTGACGACCCAGCGGTAGCGGATCATGTTCAGGCACGGGCTGGGGAACTCGGTCATGAAGGTCAGGCGGAGCCTCCACATGAGGCTGTTCAGGGGCCACAGCAGCCACATCGGCAGCTTCAGCGGCCAGCCGCCGAGGGAGCGGATCATTTCGTCGAAGGTCATGGTCCCGTCGGCCCCCAGGTTGAACACCCCGGACTTCTCCTCCTTCAGCAGGAGCTCCATGATCTCCGCCAGGTCGTCCTCGTGAAGGTACTGGAAGGGGGCGTTCTCCCGCGGCAGGATGCAGATCTTCTTGCACAGGTGCCGGGCCAGCGGGTTGGTGAACCCCGGGCCCACCACGAAGCAGGGTCGCACCGTGGCCAGGAGGATGCCCGGGTTGTCACTCTCGAAACCCCTCATCCACGCCTCGATCTCCTTCTTGTTTTTCGCGTAGGTGAAGTTATCGTTGCCCCTGAGCGGGCTCTCCTCGGTGAGCTCGCCGGGGTTGTCCGGGTGGAAGCCGTATGCCGTGGCCGACGAGCAGTCGAGGATCTGCCGCACCCCGTATTTTGCCGCGGTCGAGAGGACGTTTTTGGTGCCGTTCACGTTGATGTCTTCCATGAGGGCGACGTCGGGGATGGGCGGGAGGATGTAGGCTGTGTGGATGACGCAGTCGATGCCCCTGCCTTCGAAGACGGCATCGAGGGGCCCCCTCACGTCGCACTCGATGAACTCCAGCTTGCCGGATTCACATCGCGGGGGCCTGATGTCGATGCCGGTGATCCTTTTCACCCCGGGCCTGTCGTGAAACAGCTTCACGAGCTTCTGGCCGAAGTAGCCCGAAATTCCTGTGATGAGGATGTGCTCCACTGGCTCTCTCCCTGCCTGCCCCCGGCATGCCGGCCCGGGGCGGCGTCACCGCCCGACAGGCGGGCCCGGCCCCCGGCGGGCCCGCGCCCGGCCCGGGGCCGTCTTCCCCTATTCGACCCAGGTGACCCTGGGGAACTCCCGATCCACGGGCCTGTCCACCTGCACGGCGGGCCAGCCGAGGGTGATGACCGCGGACACCGAATCGTAGGGCCACTGAATGCCCAGCCTCTTTCCGAACTTCTTCTTGGTCAGGGGGTCGAGGTTGAGCGCGTTCGACACGAACCCCACATAGCAGGTGCCCAGCCCCAGCGAGTGGGCCGCCAGCACCATGTTCTGTCCCAGGATGCCCATCCCCAGCTGGGGCTCTGAGATGTGCATGCGGTGCGAAAGGAGGAATATGGCGGCCGGGGCATTGAACAGGCAGTGCATCGCGCCCTCGCCGAACTTCGGCGCCAGGGAGCCCTGCAGGGCCGCCATGGGTCTCTGGTCGATGGCGTTGGGCTTGATGAACGCCAAAGCCTTCTTCAGCGCCGTCCTGCCCGGCCCCTTGCCCTGGTAGAGCTTGGTGAAGATGCTGAGGAACCTGAGCGTGGACGCCGACAGATCGGCCAGGAGCTGCCGGTCCGTGACCACCGTGAACTTCCATCCCTGGCAGTTGCCCGCGGACGGCGCGAACCTGCCCGCCTCGATGACCCGGCCGATGAGCTCCCGGGGCACGGGGTCCTGCTTGTACACCCTCACGGAGCGCCTGGAGTAGAGCACCTTCTCGACCCCGGTGAGCCGGTCCTCTATCTGGCTCAGCGGGACGGGCCTGTCGAGCTGCAGGGGGTTGGGCATGCCGTCGCCCACCTCGGGGTAATCGAAGTCGTAGGCGAACCTGCCCTTGTCCACCTTGTAGAAGTGCGGGAAGGTGAGCGCTTCCTGCGGGCAGACGGCCTGGCAGTTGTGGCAGGCGATGCAGATCTTTCCGAAGTACTGCACCCCGGTGAAACGGGGCTCGCTCAGGCCGCAGCCGAGGCACCTTTCGCTTTCGGACAACACCTGACCCATGCTCAGCGGAACGCACACCTCCAGGTCGGGCTGGCTCAGCCTCTGCTCCACCGGGAGGTCAGCCCCTTCGTTCCGGGAAGCCCTTCTGACCTCCGGGAACGGGACGCCCGTGTAGTCGATCTCCTTCATCACGGGCAGCGAAGCGTCCCTGCCCGTAAGGAACGCGTCGATGGCCAGGGCCGCCCTGCGGCCGGCCCCGATGGCCTCGCTGACCATGCCCGGGCCCGTGGCGGCGTCGCCGCCGGCAAACACCCCCTTCTCCTTCGTCGCGCCCAGGGCGTCCGCCGCGATCCAGGGCGACCCGAGGAGCTTCTCGAACCCCTCGGCCCGGATATCCTGGCCCGCCGCGGCGATGACCGTGTCGCAGACCACGTCGTGCTCACTGCCCTTGACCGGGACGGGCCGCGGCCTCCCGCTCGCATCCTCGGGCCCGAGCTCCACCCTCAGGCAGGTGAGCCTGCCCCTGCCGTTTTTCGCCGCGGCGACCGGGACGCTGAGGAACTGGAACTGCACGCCTTCGGCCATGGCCGCATCGACCTCTTCCCGGTGCGCGGGCATCTCCGAAAGCGACCGGCGGTACAGGACGGTCACGTCGGAGCCCATCCTGCGGGCGGTGCGCGCCGCGTCGACTGCGGTGTTGCCCCCGCCGACGACGACCACCTTCCTGCCCAGGGTCAGGGGCTTCTTTTCCCTGACGGATCTCAGGAAGTCGAGGCCGGAATGGATGTTCCCCTGCTCTCCCGCGATGCCCAGCGCCGTGCTTCCCTGGGCCCCGGGGGCGACATAGACGGCCTTGAACCCCTTCTTCAGGTCGTCCAAGCTCACATCTTTGCCCACCTTAACCCCGAGCTTGAGGGTGATTCCCATGGCCAGGATCCGCCCTATCTCCGCATCCACCACCGCCTCGGGCAGCCGGTAGCGGGGAATGGCATACGCGAGCATACCGCCCGGCCGGGCGTCTGCCTCGTAGAGCGTGACGCCGTACCCGAGACGCGCCAGGTGGTAGGCGCACGACAGGCCCGAAGGGCCGGAGCCGACGATAGCCACCTTGTCGCCGACCGCCCTGTCCGGCTTCGGAAAGGCAAGCCCGTTTTCGATGCCGAAGTCACCCACGGCGCGCTCCAGGCCGTGGATGTTCAGCGCGCCGTCTATGCCTTTGCGGTTGCAGCCCCCCTCGCAGGGGTGAAAGCAGACCCTGCCCGTCACCGCGGGCAGGGGGTTCGTCTGCGTGATCATTCTCCAGGCGTCCTCGAGGGACCCGCCCTTCGAAAGGAGCTGCGCATACCCCCGGATGTCCGTGCCCGCAGGGCAGCGGTACTGGCAGGCAGCCTGCTGCGCGGGGGAAGGCTCTTTGCGGACGGCCATCCCGATGCTCTGGACCGGGCACTGCTTGACGCACACGCTGCAGCCGATGCACTTGTCCGGGTCCACCGTGATGGAAAACGGCCGGGTGGTCACCGGCGGGTCGTTCAGAAACCTGAACCTGCTCGACGTAAATTCCCTGGTCATGGGCCAACCCCCCTTTGATCTCAAACCTTTTCCAGCAGATGGATCGTCATGGAAGCCTCCTCCACCCCGAGGTTGCCTCCGCCGTTTTCCGTGAGCCCGATGCGGGCGCCGTTCACCTGGCGCCTGCCCGCCTCGCCCCGGAGCTGGGTCACCACCTCGTGGATCTGGGCGAGCCCCGACGCCCCGATGGGGTGCCCCCTGCACTCGAGGCCCCCGCTCGTGTTCACCGGCAGCCTGCCGCCAAGGGTAGTCTCGCCGGACTCGGCGAAGATGCCCCCTTCCCCCGGGGAGCAGAAGCCCATGGCCTCGTACTGGTGCAGCTCGCCATAGGCCGTGGCGTCGTGGAGCTCGGCCAGGTCGATGTCTTTTGGCCCGAGGCCCGCGATCTCGTAGGCCTTTCTGGAGAGCCGCTCGCCGATGTCGATGCCGTCGATGTCGCGGTCCGTCCCCGAGCCGAGCACCGAGGCGAGTATCCTCACCGGCCGTTTGCCGTTCATCAGCTTCTTCAGGTAGGCCTCGGAGCACAGGATGGCGCCGGCGGCCCCGTCCCCCACGGGCGCGCACATGGGCACCGTGAGCGGGTAGGTGACGGGCCGGGCGCTCATGACCTCTTCGACGGTCATGGCCTCCTGGAACTGGGCGTTGGGGTTGAGGGACCCGTGGTAGTGGTTCTTGGCGCAGATCACGGAGAGCTGCTTCTTGGTGGAGCCGTACTTCTTCATGTGCCAGCGCGCGCCCATGGCATAGGCGTCCATGAAGATGCTCCTGCCCTCGCCCGGGGGCGTCTCGCCGTCGGGCAGCTTGAAATCGAGCTTTTCATTGAGCTCCATGAACATGTTGATGTGCTTCTCGAAGTTCTCCACGTCCATGCAGGTGGCGTAGGCGCTCAGCGACATGGCCTTGTTCTGGTGGGTGATCTTCTCCGATCCCAGGGCGAGGACGACGTCGTACATGCCCGCCCTGACGGCGGTGTAGCCGAGGTGGAAGGCGGTGGACGCCCCCGCGCACGCGTTCTCGCAGTTCACGATGGGGATGCCCCTCAGCCCCGAGTCCCAGAGCATGACCTCGCCCCGGATGGAGTGCTGGTTTGCGAACATGCCCCAGAAGGTGTTCGACACGTAGGCGGCCTGGATGTCGTCCTTCGAGAGCCCCGCGTCGGCGAGGGTCAGATCCAGGGCGTCCTTCGCCATGGCCCTCACCGAGCCGTCGAGATACTTGCCGAACCGTATCATGCCGACGCCGATCACATAGACACTGTCCATTTCATCTCCTTTTCCTATTCTGTGGGACCTAGTTCCCGGCTCGCACCGCCGCTGTCCCGAACCTGCGGCTCAGCCCCCGTAGGGGAGCTCCCCGTGGAGGATTTCGTGCCCCACGGCCAGCGTGAGACTTTCGTTCGACCCGTCCTCGATCCGGGTGGAGGTGATGTCCCGGAAGAGCTTCTCGATGAAGTATTCCCTGGTCAGCCCGTTGCCGCCGAAGATCTGCACGGCGTTCTGGGCCACGTCGAAGGCGACCCGCGAGCAGTAGATCTTGGAGGCCATGGAGTAGGTGGTGTTGGGCGGGAAGCTCCAGAGGTTGTAGGCCATGACGTTCCGGGAGAGCTGCCGGGCAGCCTCGATGGAGATGAACATCTCCGCGAGCCTCCTCTGCACGTCCTGGTGCTCGCACAGGAGTTTGCCCCCCTGGATGCGCTCCCGGGTGTAGGAGAGCGTCTCCTCGAAGGCGGCCCTCGCGCCGCCGAGGCACATGATGGCCATGTGGGCGTTCGCGGCGCCGAGCACGAGGTCCGTCATCTGCTCGTAGGACTCGGGCAGCGAGAAGATGCGCTCCCTGGGCACCCGCACGTCGTCGAAGTAGATCTCCCCCTGGGGCAGGTCGCGCTGGCCGATCTTCTCCAGCGGCTTCCCCCGGGTGACGCCGGGGTCGTTCAGGTCGGCCACGGCGATCCCTCCCCCGGCCATGCCCAGGGAGGTGTCCGTGCCGAAGAAGACCAGCGCCAGGGACGCCGTGGTGCCGTTTGAGACCCAGGCGGCCTTCTGGCCGTTCAGTATCCAGTCGTCGCCGTCCTTCTTCCCCACGAGCTGGTGGGTGATCTTCGGGTTGTGGAAATGCGCCTGATACGGGGTGAGGATGTCGGAGCCGTGCTCGGGCTCCGTTATGGCCCAGCAGCCCAGTATGGAGCAGTCGCGGTCGTTCACGAAGGGCCTGATGAGAAGGTCTTCGAGCTGGGGATACTCGGCCAGGATCATGTTGGCGAAGAACGTGGGAAAGACGTCCACGCCGCAGGCGACGGCCAGCCCGATGCTGCCGGCGGCCATCTCCTCGAAGAAGATGTGGAGGCCCAGGGGGTCGAGCCCGATGCCGCCGAACTCCTCGGGGATGAAAATGGTGTGATAGCCGAGTTCGTGCGCCTTCTGCATGCAGGTCCAGTAGGGAGACCCCTTTTTCGCCACGTCGTCGGCGCTCATCTTGTCCAGCTCTATGCCCGTGGGCCTCACCACCTCGGTGGCGAACTTCCGGACGGCCTTCTTGAGGGCCTCGTGATCGTCGGAGAGCTGAAGGGGCTCCGCAATCTGCAGATCAAGAAAATCATATGCCATGGTTTTCGCTCCTTACATGTATTTTCAGTTCGATCCGCCCCTAAAAGGGGAACACGTTCGATGCATCCTTGCTGAACTCGTCGCGCAGCACGCGGTCGAGGTTCTTCTCCGAGGCAGTCTTGGGTATCTCGTCCACTATCTGGAGAAACTGGGGGATGGAGCCCTTCTCCAGGGTTTTCTCCAGCCCCTTTGCGATTGCCTTCACGTCGAGCCTCGCTCCCGGCGCCGGCACCACGGCGGCCACGATGTCGCTCTCGCCCGGTGCGCCCGATTCGGCCGGGATGCCGTACACGCAGACGTCGCTCACGCAGCCGAGGTCCGCGATGGCCTTCTCCACGTACTCGGGCAGGATGAAGTCGCCCTGGCGCCTCAGGCCGCCCCCCTTGCGGAAGTCGAAGAAGAGCCAGCCCTCCGCGTCCTTGTGGCACATGTCGCCGGTGCGGAGCACGCCCCCCCTGGTCTTGTCCTCGGAGGCCTTCTTCTTGCCCAGGTACTCCACCTCCACCTTGCCCTGCTTCTGGCCCACCACGAGCTCGCCGATCTCGCCCGGGGCGCACTCGGACTCGTCGTCGCGGATGACCTTCATCTCCATGACCCCCTCGATGGGCTTGCCGAAGGACCCGACGGGGCCCGTGCCCGGCGCGTTGTGGGCGAACCCCCCTTCCACCGCGCCGTACCACTCGTGGATCTTCACGCCGAAGCGCTTCTCGAAGTCCTCCCAGATGCTCCGGGGGGTGCCGGCGCTCAGAACCTTGCGCACGGGGTTGTCGGCATCGTCGGGCTTTTTCGGCTCGCTGTAGATGCCCATCATCATGCCGCCCAGGAGGGAAAACGTGGTGCAGCCATGCTTCCGGCAGATATCCCAGAGCCTGCTCTTGGTGAACTTGCGGGAGATGACCGAGGGGATGTTCAGCGCCAGGGAGGGGATGAGGGTGACGGACTGGGCGTTGCCGTGGGTGAGCGAGAGCCCGGTGTAGAGCTTCTCGTCGGGGGCGTACTGCCAGACGAACTGGGCGAGCATGGTGAACATGGGCATGCGGTGCGCCTTGATCACCACCCCCTTCGGGTCGCCCGTGGTGCCCGAGGTGTAGATGACCTCAAAAGGCGTGTTGAGCTCCCGGTTCATGGTGTCAGGCAGGCCGACCTCCGGGCCTTCGAGGATCTCGTTCAGGGACGGGTGGCTGCCGTTGGCGGCCTGCCTGAAGCCCTCTTTCTGAAGCACGCCGATGACCTGCACGCCCTTGAGCTCGGCCAGGGACCGCTCCACGTCGTCGCTGAACTCGCTGGTGTAGATGATGCCTTTCGATTTCGAGTCCCTGATCTGGTAGCTGAGCTTGCTGCCCTTGGACCGCGGGTCGATGGGCACGACGACAGCCCCGGTAATGGACGCCGCAAGCAGGGTGTAGACGAACTCCGGGTGGTTGCGCATGACGAGGCTGAAGCGGTCCCCCTTGCCTATGCCTGCTCCCTGGAGGGCCCTGGCGACCCTGCACCCGTTCACAAAGAGGTCCTGGTAGGTCACGACCTCGTCTGCCAGACCCTCCCCGTTCTCGAAGGTGACGACGGGGAAATCCGGCATCTGCTCACACTTTGCCAGCACTTCGTACGACAACAGGCCAGCTACACGATCTCCCGACATAACTCCTCCTCGCTTCTCCATACTGTGGAATTCCGTACTTTCCCGACCTGCCTGCCGCTAACTGAGGCCGAACTTCCTCATGTACTGGGGGTACATCTCGTAGGCCGGCTTGAGCACGGGCAGGAGCTTCATGATCTTCGCGATGTTCCCCTTTGACTTGATCTTGCGCATGGCGAGCGCCACGGGCAGGCTCAGATCCTTCATCCAGAAGGCATGGCACACGTCGCCGGCAAGCTGCATGGTGACGTCGGCCTTCAGGGGCTGATCGCCGAACTCCACCCCGTCGGGCCCCACCCAAAGAGTGGCGCTCGGGTCGGAGATCTCGAACTTGATCTGGACGTTGGCATCCCTCAAGGGGTCTTTGAACTCGGGTTTTTCTGCGAGCTCCTTCCAGAAACCGCCCAGCACCTCGTACAGATAGTTTGTATCCTTGAAAATCGGCATATGGCCCTCCTTTTCGAAATGAAAATCAGCTGCCCGAAGACGTGTCAGCTATCTGGGAACAAAAGTAATCCGGGGGACTTTTTTGAACAATGTGAGAGGGGGCCAATAATATTGTTCACAACGGTCATACGGTATGACAATCATGACAATATCGCGCAACCATATATTATTACTTGTTGTTTTCGTTGTTTCGCGCGACGGAGCCCTTCCGTGGCCGAAAATAACAACCATCGTGGCCGCATATCATAATGCCCTCTCCCGGTTATTCCTGTATATTGATAGAAGAGAGAGTGTTACTGCTTGAATTCTTGCACTGTAATGCGGTGTTTCTTTTGCATCACGAGCCCACGCGAGCGCGGTGATGAGAAAAGGGAGGGGCATGGACAATGCGCAAAGGCGGTCCAGGTATGTCGCGGTTCTTGTATCCCGGCTCCAGGAAATATGCGCAGGAGATGCCAGGCAGCTGCGTTATGTCAAAACAGGCGCAAAACCTTGATGCGATTCACCTGAAGTCGAACAACCGGCTGCCGCTGTACCGCTCCGTGAACAGCGTGACCATACTCGTGGACTACGCCTCGAAGTACGGCATAGAAAGCGAGGCGCTGCTGTACGGCAGCGGAATTCAGCCCCATGACCTGAGCGACCCGGAGATGTTCATCTCCCCCAGGCAGGAGATGACGGTGTTCAGGAGGATCGTCGAGCTGATCCCGGACCCGAAGCTCGGCCTGCACGTGGGGAGGAACTACAACATCAGCGCAAACGGCAAGGTGGCGATACCCGCCATGTTCTGCGACACCTTCCTGGACTTTATCAAGATGATGTTCCGCTACATCGAGGTCACCCTGGCTTACTTCCGCTACGACCTCTCGGTCAAGGGCAACCTCGCATACCTGAAGAAGGAGGAACTCATCGACCTGGGCGACCTCAGGCGCTTCGTGACGGACCGCGAGCTCATGTCGGTGTACATGATGGCCTCCGGCGCCCTCGGATCGCCCCTGCTGATACACGAGGCCAGGCTCGCCTACCCGAAGCCGGAGTATGCATCCTATGTCCAGGAGGTCTTCTCCTGCCCGGTGACGTTCGGCGCGGACGAGAACGTGATCACCTTCGACAAGAGGTTCCTTGCCCAGCCGCTGCCCATGGCCAATCCCCTGGCGAGGAACGCCTACGAGAAGGAGTGCAGGCGGGTGTCCCTGCGCCTGAAGGAGCAGGGGTCGACCCTGGACAAGATCCTGCAGGAGCTCATGTTCCAGGAAGAGGGCATCCCGACGCTGGAACAGCTGGCCAGGCGCCTGAACGTCTCACCCAGGACGCTGAGGCGCCACCTGACCTCGGAGGGGACGTCCTACAAGGCCCTCGTGAACGGGATGCGCAAGCAGAAGGCCCTGGACCTGCTGAACACCACCGGATACTCCATCGAGAGGATCGCAGCCGAGCTGGGCTACAGCGACGTGCCGAACTTCTACCACGCCTTCAAGGGCTGGACCGGCACAGTGCCCGGCGAGTACCGGAAGAAAAAAGACCCGCAGGAACGCCAGGCCCCATTCGGGAAAGCGGGGCGGTCCACCCCTGCCTGAAGCATCCCGAGCCCGTTTACCCGCCCTTTTCGCCTTCCGGCTCGATCCCGGGCGGACTGGGGGGAGCCCGCCCCTGGAAACCCGGGAAGGCGGGCCGCCGGCCTAGAGCCGCCCCTCCTGCTTGAGCCTGGCGATGATCTTCTGGAGCTCGCCCGCCTTGGCGGAGGCCGCCTTCTCGCCCTCGAAGATCGCCTGGTTGAACTTTTCCATGTCCGTGGACCCGATGTCCTTCACGTCGGGGCGGATCACCACGTCGGCGCGCTTGAGCTGGGCGTTGATGTTCTTCATGTACATGATGTCCACCGAGCGCTGCACGGAATTCATGATCCCGGTGGGGACGGTGTTGTTGATCCCGCCCGAGATGTCCACGGCGATGACCACGTCGGCGCCGTAGCGCTTCGCCACGTCCACGGCCACGGGGCTCACCACCCCGCCGTCCACGTAGGTGCTGTTCCCGATTTTAACGGGCTGGAACACCCCGGGCACGCTGCAGCTCGCGCGCACCGCGGTCCCGGTGTTGCCCTTGCCGAACACCATCTCCTCGCCCGTGGCCGCATTGGTCGCCACGGCGTAATAGGGGATTTTGAGCTTTTCTATGGGCGTGTTCTGCACGATCTGGTTGATGAAGTTCTCGAGCTTCTCGCCTTTGATGAGTCCGCCCGTCCAGATCTTCCAGTTGTAGTCGATGACGTTGTCCTTCTCCATCTTCATGGCGATGCCCTGCAGCTCGTAGGCGGTCTTCCCGGAGGCGTAGAGGCTCCCCACGAGGCTGCCCGCGCTCGTGCCCACCACCATGTGGACCGGTATCCTCTGGGCCTCGAGGACCTTGAGGACCCCGATGTGCGCAAAGCCTTTCGACGCCCCGGCTCCCAGGACCACCGCGATCTTCGCCGGCCTCGGCTGGGGCGGGACCTGCTTCGTCGCGCAGCCTGAACAGATCAGGCACAGGCCGCTTATGAGGAGCAACGCAATGAGAACCTGAACCGGAGATGTTGCCTTGCTTGAACCGCGCATGCTTTTCACCGCCTTCCCGCATCTCGCCCGGCCGGGCGCTGAGCCCGGCTCGTGCTGGGACTCTCTATACTCCCCGGGAGGGAAGAGGTCAATCGTGCGGCAGGACAGAAACGCCCGGGGAAAGGGGCCCCGCTCCCGAGAATGGCCTTGACAGGCCTGCCCGATTGCCATAACATAACAAATTGAAAATATTACATTAAACAATATTTTCAGAGGGGTACAAAGGGGCAGCCTCACATCATCACCCTGAAAAACCATCTCAAGGTATGCACCGGGATCCCGCATTCTTAAGTTTGGCAGCACGGCAAGGCAAGGAACGACAAAAAACTTACGGTAAGGAGAGAGAGGGATGAAAAAATGTGTTGTACTGGCTGGTTTCCTGTTCCTCGCACTGGCGATGGGCACTGCCCGCGCCGCTGACAACACGGTGGTGATCGGGCTGCAGGGGCCGATCACCGGCGCATGGGCCTACGAGGGCCAGATGGCGAAGCAGTCCTGCGAGATCGCCGCCGACCTCATCAACAAGAAGGGCGGGATCCTCGGCGGGAAAAAGATCGTGCTCAAGGTCGAAGACGACGCGGGTGAGCCCAAGTCCGGCGCCCTGGCGGCTCAGAAGCTCGCGGTCCAGAAGGACGTGGCGGCCGTGGTCTCCACGTACGGCTCCTCGGTGAACGAGCCCTCGGCGAACATCTACGAGAAGTTCAAGAAGGTCAACATCGGCTACGGGTCAACGGCCGTGCGCCTCACCCAGAACAACCTGAAGTACTTTTTCCGCACCTGCGGCCGTGACGACTCCCAGGGCAGGTTCTTCGCAAACGTGGTGCCCAGGAAGTTCAAAGCCAGGCGCATCGCCATCATGCACGACAACACCGCCTTCGGCAAGGGCCTGGCGGAAGACACGAAGGCCGCCCTCGATGCCCTGGTGAAGGCCAAGAAGGTCCAGATCGTGTACTTCGACGCCATCACCCCCGGCGAGAAGGACTTCAAGGTCACCCTCACCACGCTGCGCGAAGCCAAGCCCGACGTCTGGTACTTCACCGGCTACTACGCCGAGGCGGCGCTCCTGGTGGCCCAGGCCCGCGACATCGGCATCAAGTGCCCCTTCGTGGGGGGCAACGCCGCCATCAACGACGAGTTCGTCAAGATCGCCGGGCTGAACATCGCCAAGGGCTGCTACATGACCAACGAGCCGCTCCCCGGCGACCTCCCCTACCCCGCAGCCAAGCAGTTCCTCGCCGCCTACAAGGCCAAGTTCGGCAACATCCCCTCGAGCCCGTGGCCCATCTACGCGGCCGACGCGCTCAACATCATCGCCTATGCCGCGGACAAGACCAGGTCAACCGACTCCACGAAGATCGCGGCCTACCTGCGCGACAAGGTCAACGGCGTGCCCGGGATCACCGGCCCCATCGGCTTCACCCCGCAGGGCGACCGGGAAGGCGTGCCCTTCTACCTCTATGTTGTTGACGATAAGGGCAAGATTGTCGTAAGCAAGTAGCATCTCAGGTTACGCTTAAAGGCAGCACGAGGACGCATGCAGGTTATCCTGGAACAGCTCATCAACGGGCTCACCATCGGCTCGTTCTATGCCCTCATCGCCCTGGGCTATTCCATGGTGTACGGGGTGCTGAAGCTGATCAACTTCGCCCACGGCGACCTGTTCACCTTCGGCTCGTACCTGGGATACACCGTGCTCGTCTTCGGTGCTGCCTTCCTCACCGCCCACTTCGGGCTGTGGGGGGCCTTCGTGGTGGCCACAGGCGTCGCCGCCCTGAGCATCGCATGTGTCGGCGTCGTGATGGAGCGCATCGCCTACCGGCCCGTGTACCGTGCCGGCAGGCTCCCGGCGGTGGTTTCCGCCCTGGGCGCCTCGATCTTCCTCCAGAACGCCATCATGGTCATCTGGGGCCCGCGCTTCCAGGCCTACCCCTCGGAGTTCATCCCCGACGCCAAGGTCATGCTGGGTGACATCCGCATCTCGCTCCTGCAGGTGATCATCCTCGCCATGTCGTTTCTGCTCATGGGCCTGCTGTACTTCATCGTGCAGAAAACCACCTTCGGCGCGGCCATCCGGGCCACGGCCCACGACCGCAAGACCGCGTCGCTCATGGGCATCAACATCAACAAGGTCATCTTCTTCGTCTTCACCCTGGGTCCCGCCCTGGGGGCTCTCACCGGTGTCATGGTGGGCATGTACTACCGGCAGATCTCCTTCACCATGGGCTGGAACTACGGCCTGAAGGCCTTCACCGCCTCGGTCCTTGGGGGCATCGGGAACATCCCCGGCGCCATGGTGGGCGGCCTCATCCTGGGCGTGCTCGAAATGCTGGGCGCGGCGTACATCTCCGCGGCCTGGAAGGACGTGTTCGTCTTCGTCATCCTCATCCTCGTGCTCATCTTCAGGCCCACGGGCATCCTCGGGGAGAAAACGGCGGAAAAGGTGTAGCGCATGGAGCAGGTCATTTCCCCGGAAAAGAAAGGCCTGAGGAATTCCCGGCTGTTCATCCTCGTGCCCGTAATCGCCGCCTTCATGGTCTACCCCTTCCTGGTGAGCGACTACTTCATCGACATCGCCTTCTTCTTCGGCATCTACGCCCTCCTGGGCCTGAGCCTGAACATCGTGCTGGGCGAGGTGGGCCTCTTCGACCTGGGCCACGCGGGCTTCTACGCCATCGGCGCCTACACCACGGCCATCCTGAACACGAAGTTCGGCATCCCCATCCTCGTGCTCATTCCCGTGGCCGCCCTGGCCGCGGCGCTCTTCGCCTACGTCGTCTTCTCCCCGGTCATCCACCTCCAGGGGGACTACCTCCTCATCGTGACCCTGGGCATGGGCGAGATCATCAGGCAGGCCCTCATCAACAACCCCTTCGACCTCACGGGCGGGCCAAACGGGGTGTTCGGCATCGACTTCCCCCGGATAGCCCTCCCCGGGATCGGGGAAATCTTCGTGTGCGACTCCTCCATCAAGTACTACTTCCTCATCTGGGCCATCGTGGGGCTCACCATCATCGGCCTGAAGAGCCTGCAGAACTCGCGCATCGGCCGGGCGTGGAACTACATCCGGGAAGACGAGGTGGCTGCCAACGCCACCGGCATAGACTCCCGGCACTACAAGCTCCTGGCCTTCGTCCTGGGCGCGGGGCTCGCCGGCGTGGCGGGCAACGTCTACGCCTGCAAGCTCATGGTCGTCTCCCCGGAGAGCTTCACCTTCTGGGAGTCGTGCCTCATGTTCTGCATCGTGCTCATCGGCGGCATGGGCTCCATCCCGGGGGTGCTCATCGGGGCGGCCTTCATCTCGCTCTTCCCGGAGATCTTCCGGCCCTTCGCCATGTACCGCATGCTCATCTTCGGCTCGGCCATGATCCTCATGATGATGTTCCGCCCGGGAGGCGCGTGGCCGCGCAAGCGGGGCGCGGTGGAGTTCCGCTCCCTGCTCGAAGACTCGGGGAGGTCGGATGCATAGGCGCCGCCCCCACTGCACCCATGACGCGGTCCTCGAGACCGTTGGCCTCACGAAGATCTTCGGCGGGCTCACGGCGGTGAACGCCGTGGACCTGAAGGTCCACAAGGGCGAGATCCTGAGCCTCATCGGGCCCAACGGTGCGGGCAAGACCACGGTGTTCAACGTGGTCACCGGGATCTACAGGCCCGAGCAGGGCAGGGTGCTCTTCAAGGGCAGGGACATCACCGGCCGCAAGCCCCACAGGATTGTGTCCCGGGGCATCGCCCGGACCTTCCAGAACATCCGGCTCTTCCCGGACATGACCTGCCTCGAGAATGTCATGGCGGGCCAGCACTGCCGGGGAAAAGCAGGGCTCTTCACCTCCGTCTTCAAGACCCCGGGCCAGCGCAGGGAAGAGCGGCGCATCCTCGAAATCTCCGAACGCAGGCTCCAGCAGGTGAACCTGTGGCGGGTGCGCGACGAACTCGCGAAGAACATCGCCTACGGCTCCCAGCGCATGCTCGAGATCGCCCGGGCCCTTGCGTCCGGCCCCGACCTCCTCGTGCTCGACGAGCCGAGCAGCGGCCTCAACCCCCGGGAGACCGAAGATCTCATGGCCTTTCTCAAAGCGCTCATCGAAGACGACGACGTGACCATCCTGCTCATCGAGCACGACATGAACGTGGTCATGGGCATCTCCGACTGGGTGGTGGTTCTGGACGGCGGGCGCAAGATCGCCGAAGGCCGCCCGGAAGACATCTACGCGAACCAGGAGGTCATCGAGGCCTACCTGGGCAAGGACGACGGGGAGGAGGGCCATGGCTCCGCTGCTTGACATTGACGGCCTCTGCGTCTCCTACGGGGCCATCCAGGCCCTCGCCGACGTCTCGGTCCACCTCGACCAGGGGGAGATCGTCACGGTGCTGGGCGCCAACGGCGCGGGGAAGTCCACCCTGCTCCAGGCGGTCTCCGGGCTCGTGCCCATCGGGAAGGGCTCGGTGGTGTTCGGCGGAGAGGCCATGAACCGGGTCCCGCCCTATGACATCGTGCGCAGGGGCATCTCGCTCTCCCCGGAGGGCCGCCGGGTGTTCCCCACGCTCACGGTGGAGGAGAACCTGAACCTGGGGGCCTACACCAGGCGGGAGAAAAAGGCCCAGGTGCGCGGGGCGAAGGAGCGGGTCTTCCTCCTCTTCCCCATCCTCAAGGAGCGGTGCCGCCAGCTCGCGGGCACGCTCTCCGGGGGCGAGCAGCAGATGCTCGCCATCGGCAGGGCGCTGATGAGCGCGCCGAAGGTCCTCCTGCTGGACGAGCCGTCACTGGGACTGGCGCCCATCCTCGTGAAGCAGATCTTCGACATCGTCTCCGAGATCAACGGCCAGGGCACCACGATCCTGCTCGTGGAGCAGAACGCCCAGAAGGCCCTGCGCATCGCCTCCCGGGGTTACGTGCTCGAGAACGGGCGGATCGTCGCCTCGGGACCCTGCTCCGAGCTCAAGGCGGACCGGAAGATCCAGGAGGCCTACCTGGGCGGGTCCGCGCTGAAGGCCAGGACGAACCCCTCCTGAGATCCCGCTCAAGGCTGATTTGTGCGCGCTGAGAATACGAGGCTAGGATGGCCAGGAAGAACCCCTCCTGAAAGCCCCCTCAAAGCTCACTGGGCCCGGGATGCCGCAGGTCGATAATATTTCTTTTGCGATGCAGGCGATCAATGATGGTCGACCATGATCAATGCGCTTGTGTCAAAACCGAGCGCTTTTGCTTTCGCCATAAGAGCATCTTTCACATCATTGTTCATTTCCGGGGTCCTGGCCAGAATCCACAAATAGGATCTGTTCGGTCCGCACACGAGTGCATACTGATAATCCTTCCGGTCAAGTTCCAGTATGATATACGACCCGTAAAAGGGGCCAAAGAAAGACACCTTCAAGTACCCCTGGTCCGATCCCTTGACGAAATAGGCCTTGCCTTCCGCTTCTTTCCAGGTATTTTCCCTGGCAGAGAACCCGCGGTTCAGAACGCTCACCCCTCCGTCCTTCCTCAAGCCGTACTCTGCTGTCACCCGGGTCAGACCCCGTTCGAAGGAATGATCCAGCCTCGCAATTTCAAACCACTTCCCCAGGTATTTCTCCAACTCGAAATTATCGACAGGCTTCACATTGTCGGGAATTCCGGCACACCCGGTCAACAACAGGGCGAGAACGGTTAACAATTTCTTCATGTGTGTCGTCTTTCCATATTGATTGACACGGCCTTCGACAGATCCGGGACCCATGGTGGCTCCCATTCCCTGCCGGACCGGATGCTTTTCAGATGCAGGCGCCTGCTCCATCCTCAAGTCTCCCGGTCCCCCTCCCCGATCAAGGGCAATGTCTTGTCGATCTGAAAATGGACAAGGTATCTGTTCTGCTTCAGGTACTCTTCGTCCACCGGGCACCTCTCTCTCCGGCGCAGGGTGTCGATGAGGGGGCTGTTCTTTTCTTCCTTCACCTTGGTTAAATAAAGCCTTTTCCCTGCGTATTTTTCCCCGTCTTCCATGAAAAGGTATACCGCGTGAGGATTTGACTCCAGGTTCCTGTGTGTCAGCCGGTCCGCCATGATAAAGGCCACGCTCCCGTCGTCCATGACGTGAGGCCGAGCATAGACCGCCGACGTCACCTTGCCGTGCGAATCCGCCGTGGACAGGACTCCCTTTCCCTTTGCATTTTCGAAATATTCGCTCACGTTCACGGGTAAAACCTCCTGGTGGTATTCCCATTACATAATGTGCACATTTGGAATTTCAAGAAGTTTTCGGCTGTAATCACTATTGACTGTCTGAAAGAGAAGGGCACAACTCAAACTGTGTGATGGTAAAACAAATTGCCACCACCCGGTGTTTCCGTTCGGCAAAATAAAAAACCCGGGGATAAAAGTCAGGGCCGACCCTGGACCCTGCCTTTTATCCCTGGGTGAAACGGCATCTTATCTTTTCATTTTCTTTCTGAACCCGGCAAGGCCAAGGATCCCTGTTCCAAGGAGCACAAGGGTCGCCGGTTCGGGAACCGGTGCCGCTTCGCTCACCGCGAACTCGATATCCCGGCGTATGAGAGGCGTGCCCCAGGGTGCTGTATCCTCTGTGATAATAAAGCTTGCAAAATAGCCCCCGCTCGGCATGACGACACTGCCCGGTGCCGGCCTGTCGGGCTGCGGGACTCCGGCCGTGTGATAGCTGCTGTCCAGGTAAAAGTCCAAACTTGCCTCACCCAGGGCATTCGTGGTGAACGAGTCGAAAAGGAGGTATCCAAGAACGGTTTTCCCGGCTGCCCATTCGGCAGCGACCTGGTCGTCCGTTATGCTGTACCCTCCCCATGCCGCTGTCGCGTCAATCACCCACCACCGGCCGATGGAGCCGATGGCAGCGTTCGCGTTCAAGTCATCGTACGGCTGCCCTTCGAGCTTCATCTGGTATGTGGTGTTCGCGGTCATGCCACTGACCGAGAGCGAGCCCGTAAACGAGGTCCCGGAGCTCTGGTAGGTCAATGTTCCACTCCCATAAGGGGTACCGTTGATGTAATCCGCGTTCTGCACCAGGTCAACGGTTATGGGCACCGCGTAAGCGGAAACCGATACGAAAAGCACACAAAGAACTACGATGAAAATTTTTCCTGATCGTTTCACGACAACCTCCTCGATATGTAATGAGTATCAATGATGCGAATGCAAGGTGTGGAACATTGTTTTGCATCATTCATTCCAGGAATAATATCTCGCGCAATAACAATATATTATATATTTATCTGTAAATTACTTTATTCGTAAATGTTAAATTTTTCGACACCGCATCCCTGCTTGTCGAAATATCACCTCTTTTTTCAACTACATAGAAAAGTTAACGTTTCCGACACCAGCAAGGAAAGAGGCTCCAGAGATAGCATACGCTCGAAGGTTTCAGTGTACAGAGGACAGATCAAGTTCAGGCAAGGTATACCCTGCATCTTCAGCAAGTTTTTTAATCACTATAAAGGCTGTGGCCTTATTTTGTTTGATGCGTTCTTTCGAAAAACCGATCTGCATCATCCAGCCGCTGCCAAACGCCAACGTCATGATGGTGAAAGCAACACGGCGACGGTCTTCTCTCTTTGTCCCGGGATATGCCCTCTTCAGTTCGTCTTCTATGGTGGACTGAAACTTGTCATAAATCCTTTTCATCGCTCCCCGTATTGTTTCATCTCCTCTCACGGCCGATGCCAAGAGTCCGGCGAGCAGATTATTCAGGGGGAGGTTATTGAATTTCTCACTGAAAAGATAGTTCAGCGCGGATTCAAGCCGGGCTTCTGCCTGGAAATCCCCCATCACTTCCCTGGCAGAGTCCAGATGTTTTTTTTCAATCTGATTGATGGCGGTAAGGATCAGCTCTTCCCTGTTCCCCAGGTAGTGACGGATAATTCTGCGGCTTGTTCCAGCTTCTTCTGCAATCTGTTCCAGTGTGGTACCTTCCAGTCCTCTTTTTGCAATACAGCGTTCAAGCGCCGCAATAATTTCCGCTGATCTCTGATCTTTTAAATTTTTTCTACCCATTTATGATTCCTAAAATGCCCAATACTGGGAAAATATATTGACGCGGGCTGTGCCCCAATATATGTTCCCACTATTGGGCATATATCTTGCTGAACATGCCCCTGTCCATAATCAATCAAAGAATAGCATGTAGATATAATAGTATCAATTGGTTAAGGAGGAGGTCATGATCATGGACATCTTTTCAAATGAGTTCAATGTCCATAAGAATACCGTTTTGTTGCTGCTCGCTTTTATCATGGCTGGAAGCGACTCTGCGCAAGGCGCTGATCATCATGATTCTGCCGATCGCGTCTTCACCAATGCAAAAATCTACACGGTAACCCCTGAGCAGCACTGGGCAGAGGCGGTTGCGATCAAGGATGGCAGCTTTGTCTACGTGGGCGACAACACAGGTGCAAAGAAATGGATCGGACAGGAAACAGAGGAAATTGATCTTGAGGGCAAACTGGTTCTGCCAGGTCTGATCGACTCGCACGTCCACCCCGGACTGGTCGCAGGCACTGTCGAGCTGATTACCATGCCCTTCACCGAGGTTTACCCGCTCCCGTATACCGGCAGGAAAGAGGTGCTGGCATGGCTGAAGAAATTTGCACAGAAGAATCCCGAACTCCCCGTGATAGTGGCAGGCACCTGGCGGCAGGAGGATTTCGGTGCGGAAGGGCCGAACAAAAGGGACCTGGATGCTGTTGTTAGTGACCGCCCTGTCATTTTACTGGAGCGCTGGGGCCATGGCTGCTGGATGAACAGCAAGACGCTGGAAGCAATGGGGGCACGCAGCGATACAGCGGACGCCGTTCCGGGACTTGCATATTATCAGCGGGATGAAAAAGGCGAGCCCACGGGCTGGGCCAAAGAAGGTATCGCCTGGGACGCTATCTTTAAAAACGTCACGCCCACAGGAAAATATGAAAAGATGTTCTCCATATTCCTGGATTTCCTGTCCGCCCATGGGGTGACCACCTTGTATGATGCGGGCAATATGACCATACCGGATATGGTGTATCCCCTCATCTCGAAGCTCGACCGCGAGGGGCGGCTGCCTTTACGTATTGAAGCATGTCACCACATCATTCTGCCGGATCAGATCGATAGTGCCGTGGCGGAGTTGAAGCGCCTGCGCAGCACCTATGGCGGCAGGAATCTGAAATTTAACTCCATAAAAATTCACTTTGACGGATTGCATACGAATAACACAGGGGCTCTGATGGAGCCCTACGCGAACAATCCGGGCGCCCGGGGAGCCACCCTTTTCAGCGAAGACCGGATGGTGGATTTCATCCACGAGCTGAACAGGGAAAAGATCGACCTGCATGTGCACTGCTGGGGTGACCGGTCTGCCCATGTAATGCTCAATGCCTATGAAAGGGCGAAACGCGAAATCGGGGACAAGCTCTATACCCGTCTCACGCTGTGCCATCTTCCCATCCTGAAGGATGATGACTTCCCTCGGTTCAAGCAGCTGGGGGTGGTCGCCAATTTTACACCAGGGTGGAATGGTGACGTCCCCGTCGATTTCTTCACACCCTATTATGGAGAGCGGGCTGCGAAGGTATATCGCGCAAAGCCTTTATTGGAAGACAACGCAACGGTTTCTTTTGGCAGTGATCTCATTACGCCGTTCTGGATAAATTGGGCCAACCCTTTTTATTCCATGCAGGTCGCCCATAATCGTCAGGCGGTTCAGGGCGGCAGGGATGCCCCGGTGCTGCAGCCGGTTTCGGAACGTTTGAGCCTGGAAGACCTGGTTCGAGGGTACACCCTTTCCGGGGCCTTTCAGTTGCGGATGGATGAAAGCTTGGGTTCCATCCAGGTCGGCAAGACAGCCGATCTCGTCGTGCTCAATGAAAACCTGTTTGAGATGGACCGCTACGACATCCATAAAATCAAAGTCGAGATGACATTATTGGCAGGGAAAACCATATACACACGCAATTGGAAAGCGGTGCTGAAGGAAAAGTTTTTCGAGCTGTATCGGGCGTACTTTTTCTGGGCTCACTCATACAGGTGATGGCTCATTATAATAGAGGAAACCACATGAGCGCGATACGATCGATGAACCCTGTGAAGGAAGACCGTTGGTCCTACCTCTGGCCTGCAATCGGTGCACTCCTGTTTGTTATCGGAAACGGGAGATGGACTGTCCCTCTGGCTGCGTGGCTCTGGCCCGTCTTCATGCTTCGTTTTACGCGCACACAAAGGCCGGTGAGGGGCTTTATCATAGCGTCGGTCATTCTTATGGCGGGGTGCACTGTCCAATGGTCTGGCATCATGAAAGGGCCTGTCTTCATTATCCTGAATGCAGCCATGGGGATGGTTCTTGCCGCCACTTTCCTGATTGACCGGATCATCGCCCCCCGGTTTAAAGGTATTGTATCGACCTTTGTCCTCCCCCTGGCCTGGACAACGATGGAATACCTGGGATCGTTCGGCCCATTCGGTTCATGGGGTTCCCTTGCTTATACGCAGTATGGCAACCTGCCCCTGGAGCAGATGGTATCCGTTACGGGCATATATGGAATAACCTTTCTGATCGCCTGGCTGGCTGCTGTGGTGAATGCATCCTGGCAGGATGAGTTCGTCTGGCACAAAATAAGGGGGATCGTCGTTCTTTATCCCGGCATTCTGGCCATGGTGCTTCTCTTGGGCGGGGCGCGCCTGGCATTTTTCCCGGTGGATTCGAAAACCGTTCGGGTTGCTTCTGTCGTCGCTCCTTCCGGTGAAAATATCATCACGATGCTGTCGTTCAGGGTTGTCGAAAATGGGTTTTCGCTGGTTCGCTGCACCTGCGAGGGACTGACCATGACGGTGGATTATCAGGGTCGGGTCCTTACAGCAACTGATGATTTCAGAAACAAGGAACCAGTGATCATCTCGGATGTTCCTGTGAAAGGGGTACCTACGCCATACTCAGCGACAGGAGATCTGTTTGCCTGGCTTTGCTGCGCGGGCTTTGTGATGATCGCCGCAGGGGCTCTGCTTCGACGTAAGGAAAATGAACGGTGCACAGGGTAAGAATTATGGCCGATTATCTCTCTTTCCGTCCTGGCAGGCACACCTGAGGGCCCAATTATGTGCCGGATGAATCTTCAATACCAGGAGCCTCGGATGAATTTCAACAGATATGAACGGGTTAACCAGGAATTCACACACTGATCATACAGATATAACACCCCTTAGATAAACGACCTGCAAAAAGAAGAGCGTATCAGAATCGTCACGATCCATGAAAGCGACTGTGGATCCGGCGCTGTCCTTTCATTTTCTTTCTCTTGATATATTCATGCTCAGACTTGTGCTGTCCCCGGAGAGGCCCTGCCGGGCAGAAGCGAGAAGTCGACGTGGCCCTTGACGGGGTCGACCCTGCTCACCCGGACGGCGATGATGTCCC
>ERZ1645192.199-NODE-199-length-45736-cov-7.461067_pt1 | contig 45736 bp, 42 predicted proteins | sample MGYA00575354_ERZ1645192 | MGnify/ENA primary metagenome ERZ1645192 (study PRJEB40844, sample SAMN11349763) | freshwater sediment metagenome | isolation source: river sediment | host: Sediment | place: India: Faizupur Khadar , New Delhi | collected 2017-02-21 ...
TCGGCCGCCTTTTTCTACAGCGCCTTCGTAACGTTCTTCCCCCATGTCATAAGGTCGGCCGGCGTGTCAACCATGACATACTTCGATTCGAGCGCCGCCATTATCTCGCTTATCCTTCTTGGCAGGTACTTTGAATCAAAGGCCAAGACGAGGACGTACACGGCCATCAAACTGCTCTACGAACTCGCGCCAAAGGAGTGCATCGTCCTGAAAGACGGGGTTGAGAAGCACGTGCCGACGGATTCTCTCGAGGTCGGGGACCTGGTTCTTATCCGGCCCGGGGAAAAGGTGCCCATCGACGGAACTGTTGTCGAGGGGAGCACATACGTCGACGAATCGATGATCACGGGTGAAAGCATGCCCGTCCACAAAGGGCAGGCTGACGAGGTGATAGGGGGCACCATCAACGGAAAGGGGTCTGTCACTGTCAGGGCGACACGCATCGGGTCCGACACGGTCCTCGCGAAGGTGATACGGCTTGTCGAAGAGGCCCAGTTCACGAAGGCACCCGTCCAGCGCCTCGCCGACAGGGTGGCGGGTGTTTTCGTCCCTGCGGTTATAGGAATAGGCGTTTGTGCTTTCCTGGTATGGTTCTTTTTCGGCCCGGAGCCGAGGATCACAAACGCGGTCCTTTCCTTCGTGAGCGTCCTCATCATCGCGTGCCCCTGCGCGCTCGGCCTTGCCACTCCTACGGCCATAATGGTTGCAACCGGCGCGGGGGCAAGAAGGGGCATCCTCATCAAGAGTGCGGAAGCCCTCGAGCTGACCAACATGACGCGCCACGTCCTTTTTGATAAGACCGGGACCTTGACCGAAGGTAAGATCGTCCTTGTCGACCTCGTCCCCCTCGACGGCCGCACGGAAGCGCAGGTCCTCCGGATAGCCTTTAACCTCGAGCGGCCCTCGGAGCATCCTTTTTCCGAAGCGTTGAGGAAAAAGATACAGGAAACGGACATCCCGTCAACTGCCGTCGATAATTTTGAGGCAGTCGCCGGAAAGGGGATCAAAGGGACGATGGACGGGATCTCTTACCGCATGGGCAACAGAGCACTTTACGAGGACGAAGGCCGTACCCTCGACGAAAAGGTAGCGCACCTCTACGAGGAGAAAGAGAACGCGGCTGCATCGCCTGTTATTCTGTGGGATGATTCGGGCATCATAGCGCTTCTCGCCTTCAGCGATACCGTGCGGGAGGAGTCGGCCGGCGTCGTTGGCGACCTGAAGAACATGGGCATCGTGCCGGTGATGATCACGGGCGACAGCCTGAACGGAGCACGGTCGATAAGCGGGCGGGTCGGTATCGACACGTATTTCTCCCGGGTCCTGCCCGACCGGAAGGCGTCCATCGTCGAGGATTTCAAGAAAAAAGGGGTGACCATCATGGTCGGTGACGGGATTAATGACGCGCCGTCGCTGGCGGTCGCCGATATCGGCGTTGCCATGGGCAAAGGCACCGACATCGCTATCGAATCGGCAGACGTGGTCCTGATGAAAGGTCACCTGTCGCGCCTCATAACCCTCATCAGGCTTTCCAAAAAAACAATCAGGGTCATTCGGCAGAACCTGTTCTGGGCGTTTATCTACAACACCCTCGGGATACCTGTCGCTTTCGGCGCCCTGTATCCCTTCTTCGGGATAAGGCTCGAACCGATATTCGGTGCGGCCGCGATGGTCGTAAGCTCCATCTCCGTGGTCAGCAACTCGCTGAGGCTCAGGCTTTTTAAAGATTGACGCTCCGGCTGTTTGCCGCTTTGCGAGCAAGGCCCTTGCCTCTTGTGCAAATGAGTGAATATGCTACAATCATAAGAAAAATAGAATGAAAAGGGGGGCATCATGAAGATACCGGAATATATAACCAAAGACGAGGTGACGAAATTCTGCAAGGCCCTGAAGATACGGGACTGGTCAAAATTGAAGGCCGCGAAGGTCATGCCCAAAGAGGCGAAGACCATCCTTGCCGCCGTCAACGAGACCAGGATGAACATCGATCCCGAGGAGTTCCGCAAGGGCCTCGAGGTTGAACTGGAGCACGGGATACGCTTCACGGACGCCAACATCACAAACAACCATCCCCTCGTCACGGGCAAGATCGTGATAGCCCATCTCAAGGAATCACTCGACTATTACAAGCTCCTCGAGGTCGCGGAACTCGAAGGCGACCTGCATAAGGCCATCGTGGCCGGGGACCTGAAAAAGGTCAAGAAGGAATACAAGAAACTGGCGCTGGCAAAGATTACTCTCGCGAAAACGGAAGCGGCACAGGTTAAATAAAGATAGTTTCAAGTTTCATGTTTCAAACAAAAGCGTAGAACCCCCATTTCGTCATCCCGGCGCTTGACGCCGGGACCTGAGGTTTTGTTTTTGTTTCAGGGTTTTTAGAAGATTGAAAAGAAAAAACCTGGATTCCGGCCTTCGCCGGAATGACGGACAGGGGAGAGAAGCCGTTAGCCGCCTTATGCTCCTACCTGAGCATTTCCTTCAGCACGTTCAGGGCTTCATTGCTCGTCGGGTCGAGGGAGAGTGCCTTCTGTGCGTTTTCTATGGCCTCGGATATTGCGCCGCTTTTCAGGAGTGCCCGTGCGAGGCCGATGTATGCCCTGGTATTATCGGGGTTTTCCCTGATCGCATCACGAAAAACGCCGACGGCGTCACGGACATCCCCTTTACGCGCCAATCCGGTTGCTACGGCAACGAGCACCTTGGATGCGTCGTCCTTGACCTTCTTGCCCTGCGGGCTCGAGGACATGGCCTCCCGTACCAGGGTCAGCGATGACTCGAAATTACCTTTTCCCAATTCCTCGAATGCCGCGCCCATGAGCGCGTCGAGAAGGATGTCGAATATCTGGGATTTGAAATCGTCGGGTGACAAACGGTAAGCCCTGCGCAGGGGCGGCAACGCCTTGCCGTACTGCTTCATGTTCAGGTACGTCCTGCCGAGATACAACTGGGCCTCATAATAATCAGGCTCCGCTTCTGCCGCCTTCTGGAAGAAAGACAGGGCGCTTTCAAACTTCCCCTGGTCGAAAAGAACGAGCCCGGCATTGAAATCCGCCCTCACTGCCGGGCTTATCGCAACCCCCGCACAGGAAACGAGAAAGATGGCCGCCATGGCAAGTACTGCAAGTCCGGGCAACATACCCTTGACATTCATACTTCCTCCACCAAATACATCCTGGGCCAATTATTGTGATTCCAGCCATAAGGCCGTGTCGTCATCACGGGCTTGACCCTGGATACAAGGTTTTTTTTACACGTACAGACTTTTGATAAGACCTAAAAGAAAAACCTTGGCTTCCCGCTTTCGCGGGAATGACGACAAGGGATGGAAACCCGGGCTGCATAAGCCGTTCGCCGTAAGCCTATTTTTTTTGCCATCCCCCCCCGTCGTTCTGGATCCACCAGCCGGGCTGGGACTTGTCCCGCCAGGAGTTCGCGAATATCCTCTGGATCTTGGGCAATGAATCGGAGCCCAGTTTGTTCGCCCGCATGATCTCGTTGTAAAGGGCGGCCCGGTTGTTGTTCTCCGTGCCCATTACACGGTTGAGGTCCGCCTTTTCCTTCAGGTTGAGGCCCCCGGCGTCCCGCTGTTCCAGAAGACCCATGTTGTTCTCGCCGATCGCCCCTTTGTCGTAAAAATTCTTCAGCTGCGGGTAGTTGTCCTTCATTGCCTGCTTGAGGCTCCGTATGGCGGGCGTGGAAACGTCTATGTTGATCTGGGCATGAGCTTCCGCGGGCCCGACGAACTTCTTCAGGGAATCGAGAAGCCGGCTCTGCGTGTCCCCCTTCTTCTCTTCGGGCTGCTTCTGGTCCTTCGTCCCGCGCACATCGTCGACGATCTCGTCCGCCGCCTTCTGGATGGCCGCGGCCGGGAAATAGATATTGACAGTGACGCACGCTGCGAGCAATATCATGAAGCTCAATGCCAGGTGCCGTAATCTTCTCATCATCTGATCCTCCTTTTAAGTCCCTTAATTGACCTTTATTGTCGGGCCGGTGCCATCCTTGCTCTTCTGGAAGACCCTGCCGATCCTCTCCTGCATGTCCTTAAAGCTTACCACATTATGGGGGTCCCTGTTCACAACATCTATCCCGCGCAGGAAGGCCCTTCGTATCAGGTATTCCTTGCCGCCTTCGATGATCTTCCCCCGGATGTTGAAGTTGTCGTTCTCCAGCGTGCACCTGATGCCGATCCTGCTATAGGGGTATTCCTTGAAGAACTTGTTGATCCCGCTCTTGAGGATGGCGCCTATGCCGCCGCTGCCCGTGCCCAGTATCGATATGTTCTCGATGGCATCGACGGATACCTTTTGCGACACACCTCTTCCTCTCACCGTGTCGAGATCGAAAACAAACCGGGAGGGCTGACCGTACTCCACCTCGAGGCCTTTCATGGAGCCTTCGACAACTCCCGTTATCTTCCCGATCTTTATCGTCTCCGTTATCTTCCCGAGATCTATGTTGTTGAACACGATATCGCCCCCTATCCTGCGCGAGGGGGCAAAAAGGTTTTTGGCGTACATATCGAGCACTTCGATCCTGCCGCCGAAGATATCGACAGACATTCCCCCTTCTGTCCTCAGTTCGCCGTTCTGGTAGGCGACCATCGGAAAACGCGCCTTTACGGTACCGGGAAATGTGAAGCCGGTAAGGTCATTGAGCAGCCGGGGAAGATCGATGCCTGTCACTGTCCCGGCAAAAGAGAACCGGGGAGACCCGCCGAGCACATCTTTCGCAACGACGTCCCGGATGCGTACCGCCCCGCCGTAAAAAGGAACGGAGATCACGCCCGTCGCGATTACATCTGTCCCCGATGCGATAACGGGTATCTTCAGCCCGGACAGGCTATATTCCCCTTTTTTGAACCCCGTGATCATGATCCAGCCGAGATCACGGCGTTCACCACCGGAACCCGTGCCCGTTTTTCCTCCGGCGGCAAGATCAAAAGGGACGTCGGCTTCCAGGGCTTTGACATCGAGCGATAGCGCCGGAAGCCTGAACGACGATGCCGCAAGCTTCACGTTGCCGCTTGCCTCCAGCCTTTTCTCGACAGATGCCAGTGAGACGTCCGCACTCAGGCTGCCATCCACATCGATCCCCTTAAGCGACGGCACGGTCTCGGCGAGATAATTCGACAAGAAATCTGCAACGATCCTCTTCATTGCCATATCCCGGGCATCTATGTGAAAACGCCAGCCGTCCTTGCCAAAATAGCCGTCATACGCATACCGGCCGGTGCTGAAGAGGTCGCACACCCCTTTGATGCGCGATCCCGCTTTACTGCTCGTCACAATGTCCGCATTTGCGGAAAACGCAGCGCGGTCTTTGGACAGGTCCTTATAGTACTTGCCCCAGAGATATTCCCCCGAAGAGACCCGCGACGACACCTTCAGGGATGTCTCCTTCCCCCCGCGGGGGAGCGTAAAATTCATGATGACGAGGCCGTTTATCCCCTGGGCCGCCTTTGAACCGTCCGGCGACGCAAACCCGCCTTTTTTGATATCCATGGTGATGCTCCCCGAAAGCGACGGCGACCCGCCGGAAAGCGTGCCCGCCATGCGGCCATTGAAGGCACCCTGGCCCTGAATAGACCATTTCTTTGCCTCTTCCTGCGTCATCAGGGATTTGGCCAGCGAAAAAATGCTCGAGAAATTGAGGTCCCGCGTCTCGAGCGACGCGGATATGGGCATCGCCCCTTTGAGCTTGAGCCGCGCGGCGCCGTTCAGAGTGCCTATGCCGGGCATGGCGATCCGGACATTGTCGGAGACGAGGTCGCCGGTCTTCGTCAGGTACCGGGCACCTATCCCGATGGCGGACTTCTTGAGAACGGCCTCCCCGGATTCCGTCAGGAACACAAACTCTCCTATATTGATATCTGACCGGGAAGTCACTATCCGGTCTTTTTCAAACTGAACGGGGATCGTTAATTTTACATTCTTCATGCCGGCCCTGCCCGCTGCGAAGGCCCCGATATCCAGTTCAAGAACGCCCTTCCCCAGCATATCGGGAAAGATGCCGGTCAACTGCAGCCTGCCCCTGCAACTTCCCGTCACAGAGAATCCTGACTTTCCCGGTTCATTGACGCCGATGAGGCCGGTGAACGACAGGGTCCCGCCATGTTCGGGGGAGAAATCCTTCACGGTCAGATCGATCTTTTTTAGAGATATCCGCGTGTCTGACCCTTTGAAGAGAAGCGTGAACTCCCCGTTCTCCATGGTGAGCAGCCGGACCGAAGGTATCCTCTTGATGAATGACAGGTCGGTCTCTGTCTCCTTCCTGTCGCCCACGCGTATGCGTATTTTCGCGTCCTTGAGGACGATCTTTTCGACATCACCGCGGAAAGCGCCCTGCGGCGTCGTATCCACCGTGACCCGGGAGCTGGCGAAGATAAAATTCCGGTTGCGCGTATCGGTGAGGGTGAAGCCTCTCAGGTCAGCCCTGACAAGGGGAAAAAAGGAAAATGACTCGGCGTTGATATCGTACCCGAACAGGGGAGCGCTCAGCATCGAGACCGATCGAAGGAGAAGCGGCGTTCTGGCAAGGACCGCGAGCCCTGCTGCACAAGCAGCAACGAGGATAATGATCGTCAGAACGAACCTCTTGTTCCTCATGGGCCCCCCTCCGGGGCGCGGCCTGCTGCTTAAGCAGGCCGTTTCAGCCACCTGCGGTGGCAGTTCCAGGTTTCAGGCAAAAACACACATCATCAATAAAGACCCCGTCTTCCCGGGAGAGTCTTGTCTTTCATTATTATATCCGTTATTGTACTTGAAGGCTATGCCTTTGGCGCTTATTTTTTCACTGCTTGTGCTTGGTTTTTCGGGGATCGCGGCACAAACGGTCCTTATCAGGGAAAGCCTCATCATTTTTGGCGGGAACGAACTTTCCCTGGGGATCATCATAGGCGCGTGGGTCATCTGGGAGGCCCTCGGGGCGTATGCCGGGGGGCGCTTGCCGCGGACAGACGCGAAGGTGACCGGCAGCCTCATAGCCGTGAACATCCTCTTCATCCTCTTCTTCCCGGCCACCATAGCGGCGATACGGATGCTTAAGATAATGGCCGGGCTTCCGCCCGAAATGTCACTCAGCATCACTTCGATCTTTGCCTCATCCCTCGTCATCTTTCTGCCGTGCGCATTCACGCACGGCTATGCCTTCACCGCATCCTGCCGCCTCTACGAGCAGACGTCCGCAGCCCGCACTGCGTCCGCTGCCCGGGGTTATTTCTTCGAAATGGCCGGGACGGTCATCGGCGGCGCTGTCGTGAGCTATGTTCTCATAACCCGGGTCCACCCGGTCCGCACAGCTTTCCTGGTGTTCGCCATCATGTCGCTCGCGTGCCTTGCCCTCGGCGCTGGCCGCACTGCGGGACCGGGGCCGCGAAAGGCCTTTGGCGCGGCGGGCCTCGTTCTCACGGCGGCCGCCGTCATATGTATGGCCCGCGGCCTTGACACCTTTATCGAGAACCGGTCGATCGGCGCCGAATGGCACGGCCGCACCATCGTCTCCTATCAAAACTCGCCTTATCAAAACATCGTCATCACGAAAGAGCGGGAACAATACACATTTTTCACTGACGGGACACCGGCGGCGACCCTGCCCACACCCGATATCGTCCGCATCGAGGAGATCGTGCACATACCCTGCCTGGCCCACGGGTCACCCCGGACGGTCCTTATCATCAGCGGAGGCCCCGGTGGTGTCATCAGCGAAATGCTCAAATACCCGGTGCTGCGCCGTATCGATTATGTCGAAATAGACCCCGCGTACCTCGCTGCGATCGCACGTGTCCCCTCAAACCTCGTCAGGTCCGAGCTCAACGATAATCGTGTACGCGTACATTACACGGACGGGAGGCGCTTTGCCAGGGCAACGACGGGCCGTTACGATATCGTACTGTCCGGCGTTCCCGCTCCCCGCACGCTGCAGGCCAACAGGTTCTTCACCGCCGAGTTCTTCCGCGAGATAAGGAACATACTTGAACCGGACGGCATCTTCGTGTTCACTCTGCCCGGCTCCCTCGCCTATTACGACAGGGAGCTCAAGGACATAAACGCCTCCATACTGCGCACGGCGGGAGAGACATTCGGGAGCATCGCGGTCGTTCCCGGTGAGGAGAACATATTCATGGCATCTGCGGCGAGGACGGCTATCGATCTCTCGCCGGACACGATGGATATGAGGCTCAAGGAGTACGCCCTGCCGCTTAAACTCATTTCGCTGCCGCATCTTTCCTACCGCCTCGACCCCGAAAAAAGGGAATGGTTCCGGTCGGCAATGAAGGGCTCTGAAGCGAAAACCAATCATGACCTTGCACCGATGGGGCTCTGGTACGCGATAGCGTTTGACAATGCCCTCCACGATCCCTCATTGAGGCGGGCCTCTGCATTGCTCGAAAAACACGGCGTCATATTCTTCCTCGCCGTGACCGCCCTGCTCGCATCTGCCGGGTTTGCATTCCGCACACGATCGGCCGCAGTCCCCGTCTGCTTCGTGACGTTGACGACCGGCTTTGCCGTCCTGGTACTCGAATTGCTGCTCATATTCATATACCAGGTATGGTCCGGCTACGTTTTCCACGAGATAGGAATGCTGATAACGATGCTCATGACCGGCATGGCGCTCGGAGCCCTGTCGGCAGGGAAATTCCTGGACAGGTTCGGCACCGCCCTTCGGGCATTGATGGCCGCTGAGGCGATCCTGGCCGCTGTATGTCTCGTCGTGCCGGCCATATTCCTCGCCACCGGCATGTACCTCAATCCGGGCCGGCTATCAGCCCGCCTTATGTCCCTCACACTTCTTTTCATAGCGGGGTTCTTCGCGGGAATGGAGTACCCCGTTGCCGTGGAAGCGTACAGGAACGTACGGCCGCAACGGACGGCGGTGGGCCCCGTCTACGGGCTCGATCTTCTCGGCGGGTTCGCCGGGGGCGTTGCCGGGGGGTTTTTCCTTTTCCCTGTCATGGGGCTCGTAAAAACGTGTATCGTTCTTTGTGCCGTCAAGGTGTGCGGGATTCTTATGCTGTCATCTCCCCGGAAAAAATAGTATAATAGCAGGGAATACATAAGGTTTTACGATGACGGAAAAAATGAGAAGACGGGATTTCATAAAGATCGCCAGCCTTGCGCCCCTTATGCTCTCCCTTGATCTGCGTACAGCTTCGGGTGCGGGACCCGGGCCGGGGTACCAGGAAGCCAGGTACTACAAGAAAGGCCCCGCAAAGATCGTGGACTGCCAGCTGTGTCCCCGTCAGTGCACCCTTCCCGACGGTGAAACGGGGTTCTGCCGGGCGCGCAAGAATATCGGGGGCAGGCTCTATTCTCTCGGGTACGGGTCGCCGTGCGCGGTCCATATCGACCCCATCGAAAAGAAGCCGTTCTTCAATGTCCTTCCCCGGACATTGTCTTTGTCCCTGGCAAGCGCCGGCTGCAACCTGCGCTGCAAGTTCTGCCAGAACTGGCAGATATCGCAGGCATCGCCGCTCGATACGACCAACATGAAGATGTCCCCGGATGATGTCGTGAACGCGGCCGTGCAGAAGGGGTGCCGGAGCATAGCCTACACCTATACCGAACCGTCCAATTTTTACGAGTATATGTTCGACATCGCGAAAATCGCCCGAAGGCGCGGCATTATCAACGTATCGCACTCGAACGGGTATATCAACCAGGCACCGCTGAAGGAGCTCTCCAGGTACATGGACGCAGTCAACATCGACCTGAAGGGCTTTTCGCCCAATTTCTATGCCACGATGTGCGAGGGTGAGCTCGACCCGGTCCTCTTATCGATCAAGACCCTCAAGCGTTCGGGGGTCTGGGTGGAGATAACAAACCTTGTCCTGCAGGGCTACAACGACGACGAGAGGATGATAACAGCAATGTGCGCCTGGGTCGGCAAAGAGGCCGGTGCCGATACGCCCGTCCACTTCTCCCGCTTCTATCCCATGTATAAACTGACCGGCGTATCGCCCACACCGCTCAGAAGCCTTGAACGCGCCCGGGAGATCGCGATCGCCTCGGGCCTCAAGTTTGCGTACATAGGAAATATTCCCGGCCATCCTGGAGAGAACACCTACTGCCCGAAATGCAAGAAGCTCCTCGTTCAAAGATCGGGTTATAATGTACTTGCCAACGTTATAAAGGACGGTAAATGCCCGGATTGCTCGACACGGATAGGGGGGATATGGAAATGATGAGAACAAGGGACCGCATTCAACTCCTTGCATTGTTTGTTGTCGCCTTTCTGCTTCTTTCGGGCCCTCCTGCCGATGCCGCGCAGGCGGGCGTGCATGCAAAAAAGGCGGATTTTGCCGGTTCTTTCTATCCCGCTGACCGGCATGAGCTCGAAAAGGCTGTCGACGGGTACCTTAAGGATGCCGCCTCGGCGGGGTGCACGGGCACGCCCGGCACCTTCGCGGTCATGGCCCCCCATGCGGGATACATCTATTCGGGACAGATCGCGGCATGCTCGTACGCGGCGCTCAAAGGAAAAAAGGCAAGAACGGTTATCCTGCTCGGCTCGAGCCACCGGGCCCTTTTTGACGGCGTTGCGCTCTACCCGCAAGGAAGCTGGGAGACCCCCCTCGGCAGTCTCGCTATTGATACCGCCGCGGCAAAATCCCTTGCATCGTCCGGCGGGATCATAAAGGCCCTGCCATCCGCTTTCGACGGGGAACATTCCCTCGAGGTCCAGCTCCCCTTTCTGCAGAGAACGCTGAAGGATGTGAAGATAGTCCCGCTGCTCACGGGGCGCATCGACAAGCAGGGCGTCATTCAATTGTCCGATGCCCTGAAGGGGATCATTGCGAGGGATAAGGGCCGGACGGTGCTCGTCGTATCGTCCGACATGTCGCACTATCACACATACAGCGCGGCGAAGGCTATGGACGTGTCGACTTTAAGGCAGATCGAAGGTCTTGCATGGGAAACACTTTATGATAAAATTGAGGGCCGGGAGAACGAACTGTGCGGTGCGCCCGCAGTGATTGCCGTCATGAAGGCAACGCATGATATCGGCGGAGAAGCACAGGTCCTCGGTTACGCAAACTCAGGGGACACCGCCGGGGACAGGTCCCGGGTGGTCGGATACGGCTCGGTGCTTTTCGCGACGCCCGGGCATAAAGACCTTCCGCCTCTTACGGACGCCCAGAAGAAAAAGCTCCTTTCCCTTGCCCGGAAGGCCCTCAATGAATATGTTTCCGCGAAAACCACCCCGCACGTCGAAATGAGAGATACCCGGCTTACGGAAAGGTCGGGTGTTTTTGTCACCCTGAACAAGCACGGGCAGCTCAGGGGATGCATAGGGTATATCAAGCCTGTCGCACCCCTTTACCGGTCCGTCATCGAGATGACCGTGGCGGCCGCATCGCGAGACACAAGGTTCCTCCCCGTGACGGAAAAAGAGGTCAGGGACATAGAGATCGAGATATCCGTGCTATCCCCCCTTAAGCTCATACGGTCACCGAATGAGATCGTGGTGGGAAAACACGGGCTTTACATGGCGAAGGGCGGCTCTTCAGGCCTTCTTTTGCCGCAGGTAGCGACACAGCACAGGTGGAACAGGGAGGAATTTCTCCGCAATACGTGTTCAAAGGCCGGGCTGCCCGAAGATGCGTGGAAGGACAAGGATACAAAGATATACATTTTTTCAGCACAGATATTCTCAGAGTAGAGCGTATATGGATCGAATGAAGGAGATTGAATGAAGATCAGCTTTGTGGTACCGACCGGAGATGTTCTCAACGAGGCCAGGGACAAATTCCTCACGTCCTGCATGGGCGGCTGCTGGCATGAAACGACAGGCGAGGCCGTCCGGAGGTTTGCGTCCAGCGGGTTTATCTGCAGCAAATGCGGCATGTTTTTCACGACCCAGAACGATTATTCGATGCCCGAAGATTTTTTGAAGCTGTACCAATGGGCCAAAAACGATAGCGGCCTCGATGAATTTACAAACAGTTTCCGGCCCGCTGATTTTATGAATGAAAAAAGGGGACCGCATGCGAGAAAAGAATTCGCCGACGGCCTTTACAAAATACTTCTGGCCCGGAGGGAAGTGAACCATGTTTGAGAAAGAGGTGCTGGAAAAATACGCCGATGTTCTGCTGTGGGGATTGTCGACCGCCCGAAAGGGTGCGTTCAAAAAGGGCGACGTGGTCCTCATCCAGTATGACCCGGCAGCGCTTGAACTGGCCGAGACGCTCTACCGCAAGATACTGGAAAGGGGTATGTACCCTCTTTCGCGGATGGGGCTTACCAACACGATGGAGCACACCTTTTATGAAATGGCGAGCGAGCAGCAGCTCAAATTCCTGCCGCCGGGCGATAAGGAGCTGTACCGGGCCATCAACGGCCGGATCTTTCTTCGCGCACCCGCATCGCTCACATATCTGAAGGATATCGACCCGTCACGGATAGGGAAGGTCCTCGTTTCACGCAAGCCCTTCCGGGAAATAATGGACAAGCGGGAAGAAAAAGGAGCGTACAGCTGGACGTTATGCACCTACCCGACGGCAGGCCTTGCAAAACAGGCAAAAATGCCGCTTTCGGCGTATGCCGCGCAGATCAGGAAGGCCTGTTTCCTCGACCTTAAGGACCCCGTCCGGAAATGGGAGGCCATCCATGCACAGGCGGCCGGGATCAAGAAATGGCTGAGCGGCCTCAAGGTAAAATATTTCCGGGTTGTTTCCCGTAACATGGACCTCATCCTCACGCCCGGTGAAAAGAGAAAGTGGGCGGGCATTTCCGGCCACAATATACCGAGCTTCGAGGTTTTCCTGTCACCGGACTTTCGCGGTACCGACGGCGTCTATTTCGCAAACCTGCCTTCCTTTCGAAGCGGCAATTACGTCGAGGGGGTGCGCCTCGTGTTCAGGAAAGGGAAGGTCGTCGAAGCCGAGGCAAAGAAAGGTGGAGAGTTCCTGAAAAAACAGGTGGCGCTGGACAAAGGGGCCTCGCGGGTCGGTGAGTTCTCGCTCACGGACAAACGGTTTTCCCTCATCGACCGTTTTATGGCAGACACGCTGTTCGACGAGAATTTCGGGGGCACCGACGGTAACTGCCATCTCGCGCTCGGCGCGTCATACAGCGATACGTTCAGCGGCAACCCGGCGCGTTTAACGAGAGAGATGAAGGCCCGGCTCGGTTTCAATGACTCGGCCCTGCACTGGGACCTCGTCAACACCGAACCGAAAACGGTGATTGCCCGCCTGGCGAACGGCAGGGAAATGGTCATTTATGAAAAAGGGGTTTTTCAGAACGCTTAAGATACCCGGTCCGGGACAAATATGCAATGCCATTGTCCGCGCCTGTCTTCTGTGCTACAATACCAGCCATATCGTAACCCGGAAGGTGTGTTAAACATATGGGAAAGGCAATATCGGGCAGTCTCCTGAGAATGTGGGAACTTCTCCCTGACGGGATACAGGACGCCCTTTTGCTCGCCGTCGAAAAGAACCGCAATGCCGACAGGGACAATACCGTCAATTCGTGCCCTCACTGCGGGGACCACAATACGATGGACTGCGCCCACGTCGAGCCCATCAATGACGCCACGGTAGGCCTGTGCTGCGTCTGCGGGTACCTGTGGTGCACCGAATGCGATGCGTCCTTGATGCACGGTATAGACTGCGGCCACTGGCAGATATGCGCGGCATGCCCCGACAGGAAGGAATCCGGCTTCTGCGGCACGCCCGCCTGGGAATGCCCCCGTATAAAGGAATGGCTCAGGAAGAATCATCCGATAGTCTAGAACGGGCGATAGGCTATGGGAGAAAAATGAATTGAGGTGTTGCTTCCTTTTCCCATTGCCTATCGCCTATTGCCCACAGCCAGCATCAAGGAGGTTAATATGAAATTCGAAATAGCTCCGAACGTTTACTGGGTAGGTAAGATCGACTGGGAATTGAAGAAATTTCACGGGGAGGAGTATTCGACGCATCGGGGGTCATCGTACAACTCATATCTGGTCAAAGACCAGAAAATTGCCCTCATCGATACGGTGTGGGCGCCCTTTGCCAGGGAGTTCGTCGAGAACCTCCGCAGTGAGATCGACCTTGACAGCATCGATTATGTCATCGCCAACCACGCCGAGATGGACCATTCGGGGGCCCTGCCGGAACTGATGCGGGCAATTCCCGACAAGCCTGTCTTCTGCACGGCGAACGGCGTCAAATCCTTGAAAGGCCATTATCACCAGGACTGGGATTTCCGGGTCGTCAAGACGGGTGACAAGCTCGATCTCGGCACGAAGGAACTCGTGTTCGTCGAGGCGCCGATGCTGCACTGGCCCGATTCCATGATGGACTACCTCACGGGTGATGCCATCCTCTTTTCCAACGACGCCTTCGGCCAGCACTATGCGACCGAGCATATGTTCAATGACCTTGTCGTCCAGTCGGAACTTTTCGAGGAAGCGATCAAGTACTATGCGAATATACTCACGCCGTTCTCCCCCCTTGTAACGCGGAAGATAGCCGAAGTGGTCGGTCTCGGCCTCCCTCTCAACATGATCTGCCCGAGCCACGGCATTATCTGGCGCAAGGACCCGCTGCAGATAGTTCAGCAGTACCAGGAATGGGCGGCCGATTACCAGGAAAACCAGGTCACGATCATCTATGACACGATGTGGAACGGAACACGCAGGCTCGCCGAGGCTATGGCCAAAGGGGTAAGTTCCGGGGACCGGGATATCACGGTAAAGGTCTTCAATATAGCGCGAAGCGATATCAACGATGTCGTCACCGAGATATTCAAGTCGAAGGGCATCCTCCTCGGCTCTCCCACGATAAACAGGGGCATCCTCGCCGCGATGGCCACTCTCATGGAGATGATGACGGGCCTCAAGTTCAAGAAGAAGAAAGCGGCCGCATTCGGGTGCTACGGATGGAGCGGCGAAAGCGTGAAGGTCCTGGGCGATGGGCTCGAAAAGGCCGGGTTCGAGATCGTGCAGGAGCCCTTCAAAACCCTCTGGGAGCCGGAAGACGACGCACTGAACGCCGCAATGGAATTCGGCAGGGGATTCGCGGAAAAGATAAAATGAAGACGGGCCATAGCCTATCTTAAGGAGATTCCTGTGGATAAAAAGGCGATAATGGACAAAGTGAAAGGACAGCTGCAGGACGGGAAGATCTCATGCCGGAGGGCCCGTAAGCTTGCCGAAGATGAAGGCATTACCTGCAAGGACATGGGCGACCTGCTCAACGAGAACAAGGTCAAGATCACGGACTGCGAGCTGGGCTGCTTTACCTGACCTGCCAGGACACAAGGATCAGGACCGGCGCTGTATGCATTCGTTCACGGGTCCTTGATCTGACCGTTTCTGTCCTTTTACGCTTTTCGAAGAGAGCCCTGATGAGAGGTAATTGTCTATGAACATTCTTTCCGCAATCGGCAACACGCCACTCGTGGAATTGTGCAATATCAATCCCAACCCGAACGTAAAGGTCCTGTGTAAACTGGAGGGGTGCAACCCCGGGGGCTCGGTCAAGGACCGCCCTGCCCTTTACATGATAACAAAGGCCGAGGAGCGGGGGGAATTAACGAAGAACAAGACGATCCTCGAACCGACATCGGGCAATACAGGGATCGCGATCGCGATGATCGGGGCGGCCAAGGGATACCATGTCGAGTTGTGCATGCCGGCGTGCGTCAGCACTGAACGGCGCATGATACTGCAGGGCCTGGGCTCCGAGGTATTTCTCACCCCGGCGAAGGAGAACATAGACGGGGCGATCCGGCAGGCCCATACGTTCCTCAGCGACGAGCCCCGAAAATACTATATGCCGAACCAGTACGAGAACCCGGACAACGTCCTCGCGCATTTTGAGACAACCGGCCCCGAAATATACCGCCAGACGAACGGCGATGTGGACTATTTTGTGGCCGGCATGGGGACAACGGGCACCCTGATGGGCACGGGCAGCTACCTCAAATCCGTAAGGCCTTCCGTAAAGATCGTCGGCGTGGAGCCCGTGACGGGCCACACGATCCAGGGGCTCAAGAACATGACGGAGTCCATCATCCCCTCGATCTACCACCAGGACCAACTCGACATGAAGGAGATGGTTGAAGACGGCGAGGCCTTTGAATTGACAAAGCTCCTCGCACAGCGCGAAGGCATCTTCGTCGGCACGTCAAGCGGCGCAGCGGCAGCAGTCGCATTGCGGATAGCGCAGAGGATAGACCACGGGACGATCGTCGTCCTTTTCCCCGACAGGGGTGACAGGTACCTGAGCACCATGCAGTTCAGGTCGATCTGCGCAAAGTGCCCGCCTTAAGTCTTTAAGGGGCATTGTTTCCTTTCTTTCCTTTCTACACCGGGGGATATTCCCTGACGGTCATTGCTTCGTTTTGCAGATATCGATCGCAAGCTTATTGAGGACCGATCCGGCCCGGGGCTTTTCCCACTTTTCCGTTATGGGTGTGGCGGAATACGTGTGCAGGACGGCCCCCGTGCCGCTGTAGGCTATGGAACTCTGCAGTCCGCACGTCAGCCTGTCGCATTCGCATGCATAATTGAACATGTCGTAATTCCAGGAGTCGTAGCTTTTCTTATAGGTACCCTTCCTTTTTTCCTCGTCTATCAATTCCCGGAGCTTCTCTTTTGTGTAAACGACCTTTACCCAGAAGACGATAATGCCCGTCCTGGTCCCGCTGAGGCTTTCTTTGTCGTAGTACCATTTTCCCGCATCGTCGGCGTCGAGATACGTCCAGACATCCGCTGACGCATGTATCGGGCACAGGCACAAACAAAGCGCCAGGGCCAATAAGGAAATCACGATCGTATGTCTCAATTTTCTCCCCCCCTCAATAGAAGCAGATCTTTTTCGTTGCCCGGCTTTAAACCATGATACGTTTTTGCATAAATAATATCAAGCAGGAGAACGCCCGTCTCAGAGGTCGCGCAACTTTGCGTCTTCCCGGCTGCCGGGCGGTCGGCTCGCCAGCCGCAGCCTGTCGTATCTTTCCCTTTCTTCGTCCGATCTTGCCGGCGGCACGTCATCGCCGGACCTGTCGTACGCCTTGACGACATCACCGACCGTCATGTTTTCAACCGGCCTCGCCGGTTGAAATACATTCTTCCGGCCCTCGTCGACGACTTCTATGATAAACCCCATTTCCTTAAGGCTGCCGAGGGCCCCCTCAACAAGTTTGACCGGGATCTCAAGCAAACCGGCCATACCCCTCGCATCAAGAGGGCTTTCGCCGGATTGAAAACGCTTCACCATCAGATGAAATACCCTTACCACGAAAAATCGTCGCGTCGCGGCCCCGACCGTGGAAAGATCGGGATGCATGCCGAACGTATCGGAATACTCTGCCGCATGGGCGATCTCGGCACCGAACAGAACGATCATCCAGCTTATCTGGAGCCATCCCAGAAAGAGCGGGACGGCTGCAAAGGAGCCGTAGATCGCGCCATACCCCGAGGCGGCCCCCTGCAGCTTGAGGTACAGGAATTGAACGATCTGAAAACCTGTGCCCGCAATGATCCCCGCCAGTAGACCGGAGCGGATGGAAACCTTCGTGTTCGGCATCACTACGTAAAGCACAATGAGGAGGACCCATGTTGCCAGGTAAGGCAGAAGCTTGATAACGACGATCATCCCGGTGCTCAGAGAACCGAGGAACGATATTTCGTTCGTGATCGACTTGAGCTGGCCCGTGATAACGACAGTCGCGCTTGTCGATATGGCAAAAAGGATCGGGGCCACGACAAGTATCGACATGTAATCGGAGAATTTTCGTATGAGGGCACGCGGTTGTTTCACCTCCCAGATGCTGTTGAAGCTGTCTTCGATCCTCCCCAGGATCGATATGACCGTCCAGAGAAGGAGGACCGTCCCTATACCGGCGATAATGCCTCCCCGGGCCTGCTTCAGGAGGGAATTCGAAAAGAGTATGACCTGATTCGCCATCTCGGGGCCAAAGTGGGCCGCGTCGGCCATCTGCAGAACATAACCCTGTATCACCCTTCGTAAGCCGAACCCCTTGGCAACGGCGAACACAACGGCCAGAAGCGGTATGAAATTCAAGATCGAATAATAGGTCAGGACCGACGCTGTCCTCGCAGAGTCGTTGCGCCTGAAGCTCCTGAAAGCCAGAAGGGCCGTCCGCAGGGACCTGGCAGAAAGCGCGCGTATTCTGGGGAGGTCCGTGGGCCTCGTTTCCCAGATTTCTTTTTTCAGCAAACCGACAATCCGCGCAACCTGTTTCATTTCTCATACTCTTTCATATCTCTCGGGAACAATCAACCATTTGTGGCAAAGCGTGCACCCTGCAAACGATACAGGGGCCCGGCGACGGGCGTGACGATCTGCGTTGTCCCGAGGATGGTTGCGAGCACCCGGACGCGTGTTTACGATACCGCAGTCAATGAAAGGGCTGAAGGTGCAGCCAGGATAGCGCGGAAATGGAGGCGTTCACTTCTTGCCCCCGGTGCCGGGGCCCTGGAAATGTTTTTTCGGGATGCCGTATTGCTCCATTTTCTTGTTGAGGGTAGGACGGGACATGCCGAGGGCCTTACAGGCGTTCCCGTAATGCCAGCGGTTCTCCTCGAGGGCCTCACGTATCCTGTCCTTTTCGCTTAAAATCTGACCGCTTCGCACCGCACCCCCGCCCGGAATGGCGGGAGCATCTGTTCCTTTCGCCCCCCCAATGAGCGGTGCGACCACGGAATCCAGAATGACGCTGCCCTGCGTATACATTGCCGCCCGGGTCAGGATGTTCTCGAGCTCACGGACGTTGCCCGGCCATGAATATCCGGTCATTCTCCTCAAGGCCTTCTTCTCGATCTGCGCTATCCCCTTTCCGAGATCGCGGTTTATCTTCCTGAGAACATACTCGATGATAAGGGGTATGTCCTCACTGCGGTCCCGAAGGGGCGGGACTTTGATCGACGCAACGTTGAGGCGGTAAAACAGGTCCTCCCGGAATTCCCCCTCTTTCACCATTGCCGCAAGGTCCCTGTTCGTTGCCGCTATGACGCGCGCGTTCGAGCGTATCGATCTTTCCGAGCCGACCCTCTGAAACTCTTTCTGCTGAAGGAATCTCAGGAGCTTCGTCTGCACTTCCATGGGTATCTCCCCGATCTCGTCGAGGAGGATCGTCCCCTCCGAAGCAAGTTCGAACTTGCCTTTCTTTGTTGAAATCGCCCCGGTGAAGGCGCCCTTCTCATGGCCGAAGAGCTCGCTTTCGAGGAGTGTTTCTACGATGGCGCCGCAGTTTATCGCTATGAAAGGCTCGTCCTTGTACGGGCTGTGATAATGTATCGCCCGGGCGACGAGTTCCTTTCCCGTCCCCGTTTCGCCTTCTATGAGGACGGTGACGCGGTTTCCCGAGAGTATCCCGATGGTCTTGAAGATCTCTTTCATTTCCCGCGTCTTGCCTATGATGTCCCACTCTTCGAAATCGCGCTCGGGACCGACACGAAGCCCGCCGGGCCGCGTCCGGGAAAGATCGACCGCCCTCTTTATCGCGGCCTCGAGATCATCGACGTCTATCGGTTTGGGGATATAATCGAACGCCCCGAACTTCATGGCGCGTATCGTCGTCTCCATGTCGTGGAAGGCCGTGACGATGATAACGTGAGGAGGGTTCTTTCTCCTCGTGATCTCCCGCAGGATATCAAGGCCGTTCATGTCGGGGAGCCGCACGTCAAGGACGATGACCCGGGGACCGGCCTCGTCGAGCATCCGCAGGCACTCCCTGCCGTTCGCGGCGCACACGATGTCATAGCCCTTTTCGGAGAGATAGACCTCGAGAAGCTCGACGGACGACGGCTCGTCATCAACGATGAGCACACGTGCGCTTTTCGTGCCCGGATCGGTCTTCGTCATAAGTCCTTCGCCGCAGGGACCGTGAAGACCACCCGCGTCCCGGCCGGTTCGACCGGCGCGATTTCGATCCTTCCCCCGTGGGCCTCGATTATCTTTTTCGCATTCGCGAGGCCGAGGCCGGTCCCCTTGGTTTTTCTCGTGAAGAACGGGTCGAATATGTACGGCATGCTCCCCGGATCGATGCCATGCCCGTTGTCCGTGATATGGACGGCGAGACCGCGGGCGCCCCTCATGCGTTTGATCGCAATGCCGATCCGTCCTTTCTTTTCTACGGCTTCGATCGCGTTGAGGAGGAGATTGATAACGGCCTGCTCCATTTTCTCATGGTCCATACTGACGGAGGGCAGTTTGCCCGAGAATGTACGGGTGACGACGATATCTTTTTCGAGGATCCTCGTATCTATTGCCTCGAGGCACGATGCCACGAGCTCTGCGAGCGACCCCGGCCTCAGGGAGAATTTCATCGGTTTCGCGAAATCGAGCATCTCCGACACGATCCTGTTGAGCCGGCCCACTTCCTGCGCGAGGATCTCGAGCCGCCGCTTTTCGTGGCCCTTGAAAGAATCGCTCTTGAGAAGCATCTGGATGCTCATCCGTGCGGCGGAAAGCGGGTTGCGGATCTCATGCGCCAGGCTCGTTGTTATCTCGCCGATGTGCGCGAGGTTTTCCGCTTCCCGGACCCGTTTCTCTATTTCCAGCCGCTCCGTTATGTCCCGGCAGATGCCGAGCGCGGCCTGTTTCCCCTCGTATACGGTCATGACCACTTTGTTCTCGGTGGGATAGCAGCTGCCATCCTTGTGCTTCCGGTAATAAACATAATGTTCGCGCGCCCGTCGGGCCTCTATCCTGCTCTTATACGTCTTGACAACCTCGTCGAGCGATTCAGGGGCGACGAAATCCGTGTACGGCCTCCCGATGACCTCATCCACGGTGTAGCCATGCATATAACTGAAGGCCTTGTTCGAAAAAACGATCCTGCCGTCCTGGTTCACGAAGTAACCGTCCCGTATCTCCTCGACGAGCGTGCGGTATTTCGCCTCGGACTCGGCAAGCTCCTGTGTCCTTTCCCGGACCTTGACCTCGAGCATCTGGGCATAATTGCGGATCTCCTTTTCCGACAGGGCCTGGAAGAAATCGCTGAAGAGGTGGATGGTATAGTCGAGGCACACCCGGATCCGGTCGATCGCGGCGATCGTTTCGGGGACGGAACCGGCCATCTCCTTAACGATACGCGGTATCGCGAGGTACCCGAACATCTCGAAGGCCTTCTGGACCTCGGACAGGGTGAAGCCTGCCTCAAACCTGAACTTGCCTATCTCCTGGACGACCTCGTCTATCCGCGAATAATCGTTGAAAACGAGCGCATTATAGTACGCATCGTAGGCAGCGTTGATGGTCTGGTCGTATTCCCGGATGGGGCGGCTCGAATAGCGGGGGCTCACCTCGGACCTCAGCCGGCGTTTCCACTCACCGACAATGGTGTCATGATGCCTGTCGAGGAATTCCCTGAAATCCAACGTCGTGCCCCTTTGAAAAAGACGTTCTGCGTTCTGCGTTCTGCGTTCTGCGTTGAAAAGCTCTCATTCTAAGGACGTTCCGCGTTCTGCGTTGAAAAACCCCCGCTTTCCTGAACAATCATCCCCCTCATTGCTTCTAACGCAGAACGCAGAACGTCCTTTGATACTATCACCCCGCGCCCCTTTCGTAAAGCACATCGGTTCAGTCAGCCGGGGAAATGCCGAGAATCTTCCGCAGGGCGTCCTCCTGTCCGCTGTCGAGCGCTCCTCTTTCCAGTGCCATCCGGAAGGCCATTTTTGACAGGGCCAGGTATATCTCTTTGTGGAGCGGCATGCCGGACATCGCATCGAGGTGGGCCGCGACCGTTTTATCGTCCCCGCGCACGATAGGCCCCGTGAGCGCACCAATCGGCCCTTTCGCTTCGATGTTCTTCATCGTGGCGCGAATGATCGGTATAAAAGGCTCAAAGTCTATGTTGATTTTTTTCATTATGCCCGTCCCGGTCTGCATGAGAGCGGAAACGAGGTTGCATACGAAAACGGCGGCCAGGTGGTAATAGACCTTGTCCTCGCCGGCAACAACATACACCTTCGCACCGAGGTTCTCTCCGAGAAAACGAAGTACTTCGCGCGCCCTGTCGTCACCCTCGATAAAAATACTGGTGTCGGGCAGGACATCGATGGCGCTTTCAATGTCGGGAAAGGTCTGGAGCGGGTGAAGCGACCCTACGCTGGCACCCCTCGCCTCGAGCGGCGAGAGCACGGAGGACGGGTCGGCGCCGCTCGTGTGGAAAAAGAGCTTTCCCCGCACATCCCCCGCCCTGTCGGCGACGGATCGCGCCGCCTCGCCTATGAGCCTGTCCTGCACGGCTATGACGACAACATCGCACGCATCGACTATCTCGACATTATCACGGGTGTAAAGGGTGTCCGCCCCCAGGAATTCCCGGGCCGTATCGAGGGCCCGGGGCAAGATGTCCGCGATCCCCACAACATGGAGCCCGTTGCTTCTGAGGACATACCCCAGCGAAATGCCGACCTTGCCTGCCCCGATGATCCCCACTTTCATTTGATATCGAAAACCTCCCTCGGAAAGACAAGGATATTTTTCAGGATCTCGAGTGATTTTGAGCCAACCGTCCCCACGTAGTTCGTCTTGATATCCGGATCGTCGAACGGGCCCGTAACGCTGTATGTCACATAGAGAAAGCCTTTGTTCTTGTCCTTTATGATACTGCGTAAAATGGGTATCTTGTCAATCGTCCTGTCAAGTGTGACAAGGGGTGACACCTCGAGGGTGGCATTGATGGTCTCCTTTTTCAAGTCTATATCGCCGGCGCCCGTAATGATCATCGACTGGCTATCGAGAAGGAAGTTCTTCGTATGATAGACACCGTGGTCGATAGTAAATGCGGCGCCCATTTTCTTATATGATAACCCGTTCTTGCCGAAATCGATCTTGCCGCGTATAAGATCGTACACGTTAAGAAGTGCAAATATCTTCGACAGCAGGTTCCATCGCTTTATGACGCCGTCCCTTGAGTACACGGAGGTGTCCCCGTGCAGATTGGCCTTAAGCTCTTTCCATGTCGCGCCCTCGGACTTGAGGGTCCCGGTGATATACCCATCGCCGCTTATTTCCTGGGATGTGCCCCCCATTGCGGCAAAAAAGGTGCCCGCTTTGACACGGGTCATCCGGCCGTTCGCAAAAAGGGACGGCACAGGGCCTGACAGGTCCACCATCCCCTTGATGTCTGTGTCGCCCCCGAATACACGCAGTTTCAGGTCCGATACATTGATCTTTCTGTCCGTCATAAATGCGTTGACCTCGAGATCTCTCGCCGCGACTTTGCCCAGCGTCACGTCGCCGGCCCGGATCGATATCTTTCCGCTCGAGCGTGCAAGGGCGCTGTCTTTCCGGATGCTCCTGAGCGTAAAGTCCCCGCCGGACTTGAAGTCTTTTGAATCAAGGCGGTCCATACTGATGATCATGTCGAATTTCGGGGCCTCGAAGCCATTGACTTTCAGGGTCGCTTTCTTGAGAACGCTTGACCCGGTCATCAACCCATTGACGGCCGCATCGCACTCATATCCCCGGAAATCTGCCATAAGGTCGATATTCTTCATAACGTGAGGCATCCCCGGAAGCTTGAGGAAGCCCTTTTTCATCTGCACTGTTCCAACAACCCAGGGAAGTTTCTCTAAAGGGAACATGAGGTCCTTCACGACAAGGTCGATATTTGCAGCGCCCCCTTTCAAGTCGCCGTTGAGGTTGAAAAGCGAGGCCGCCCTGCCGGAATCTTTTGTGCGGACCGCTATTTTCGTATCGATCTTCCGGTCACCCGATATCGTGCCTGAAGCCTGAAAGTTGATGACGTCCAGATTCCCGGAAAGGTCGTCGACGGATATCTCGCCCGTCTTTTTACGCGAGAGCTTGAGCTGCACCCTGCAGGGCACTCCCCTGGCCTTTTTGAAGTAACCGGGCGCCGTGTACGCGACATCGTCCATCGTGAAACGACCGCCCGTCGCGACCTGACTGTCGGCGACAGCGACATGGGCGTCTACCTGGGCCCTTCCCGATACCGTCGCGGGCTTACCCGTTATGTTCCTGATGATCCCTGCATCGACGTATCCTTTGACAGAACAGCTGAGCCCCTTCGGGCCCCACCTGCCGTTTAACGCGAGACCTGTATCTTTCCCCGACACCGTTATCGTATTGAAGACCAGGTCCTGCCCGGACAGCTGGAACGGGCCGTGAACGGTGAAAGGCTGGCCTTTCCATTCGACAACGGCATTATTTATCTTTCCCGAACCACCCAGGGCAAGCGCTTTTTCACGTGAACTGTCGAGCTCGATAGTCCCGTCGGCGGTCCCCTGTTGAATGGCAACCTCCTTGAGGTCTACAAAATAGGGTATGTGCGTGAGATCGGCGGTGTATTTTCCGGCGAGGCGCACCCGGGACTTCTTGCTGAAAACGATCGTGCCCTTGAGGTCGTAAAATCGCGTTGCCCTGAAGGACACCCTGCCCTCCGAAAACGTCCCCTTTTCGTCCTCGATATCGAGGTTCCCCGAGATATCCGTGAGCTGGTTGCCGTTGTACATGGCGGTGATCTGCTTCAGTTCAAGGTCCGCAGTCAGCGGGCGGTCTTTCTCGTACGTCAATTTCTTCATCCTGAGAAAACCGTCTTTGACGTACGCCCAGATATCGTACCCGACCTCATCCATCTTTGCGTATTCTTTGACAACGCTCAAGGGGATCGAACCCGAAGTGATATCGATCCGGGCGAACGCAAAGTTCTTCATGTACGTATCGACCGTGAACGGGATGCCGGCGTATCCTGTATCATACACCTTTATAGCGATATCGGGCCCTTTTGCGGTAATGGTCGACTTTGCCCTGACCCTGTCAACGACAAGCGGTTTTTTAAGCCATGTGTCGCGCAGGGTGAGCCTGGGCGATTCACACGTCCCCGTCAGGGTGAGGGCCCCGTCGTACAATGTGAACTCACCTTTCCCGTTTACGACACCGGCCAGGATCCGGTCGATCTTCTCAAGACCGAAGGAGTCAACTTCTATCGACCCTTTGAACCTGTGCTTGTTCTTCTCGATAGTACTGCTTCCCACCACCCGCACCTTGCCGGCATGGTCGGGATCGCTGATAGAGGCGACAAACTTCGTCGGTTTTCTTGTGTTGATATTCTCGGCGACGATGGAACCCACAACGAACTTGCGGCCGTCGGCATTCACGATCCCGTTGCTTATTTCAAGAAGCCCGATCTTTGCCGTGACATCCCTGTTGCTCATTTTGAGCTTGCTCGTGACAGTCAGGTTGAAATCTTTCATCGATACGGTGTCAAAAAATATCCCGTTCGAAAGATACATCCTCGCGGATACGTGACCTATCTTTCCCGAAACCGGCCCTTTGAAGGAGAGGTTGCCAAGCTCGACGGACAGCGTCCCGTCGATGAAAAGAAAGTCGACCTTCTCGATCCGGACCGGAATCCCTGACCGGCTTAAGAAACCGGAGATGATCGTCGGCAGGTTCCGGGAAGCGACAAAGAAAGCCGATGCGAGAAGGACGACACACAATGCGGCTATGACTGCGGCCTTTTTCATTCCGGCGTCCTCGCGAGCGCGAAAAGGAGAATATCCGAAGACCCGGCCCTGACCAGGGTCCGGGCGGCCTCAGCTGCCGTATAGCCGGTCGTGAAAAGATCATCGATAAGCAGGATCCGCCTGTCCCTGACCCTATCGGGACCCTTTACCCGGAACGCCCCCCGTACGTTCTTCCTCCGCTCGTTCCTGGAAAGGCTGAACTGGTCCCTGACGCCTTCATTCTTGAGAAGCACGGCAGGATCCACGGGGAGGCCCGTAAGGGCCGCTATCTCGTCGGCGATGACAAAGGACTGGTTGAAGCCCCTCTCTCGAAGTCTTCTTTCCGATACCGGCACCGGTACGACCAGGTCGACCTCCCTGTCAAGGCCGTGAAATTTATCGGATACGAGTTGCACGAGCCGCCGGCCTATCTGTTTGGAACCCTGAAATTTAAAGGCATGGATGGCTTCCCGCACTGCCCCGTCGTACTCAAAACCAAAAAACCCGCGGCTAAACCACATCTTTGATCCGCTGCACGATGCGCACACGACAGACCGGCCCAGCCAGCGTCCGCACACGGGGCACACCTCCTCGTCCCTGACAATGCGGAACGCGGCAACGCATGTCCTGCACAGAACATCACCGTCTGCACCGCATACTCCACATGATTGGGGGTAAAAGAGACGTAAAGCTGAGTTGAGAAAACTAAGCACCGTACTTGTCGAGCCGCCCCCCGTGCGCGAGGGCAAGGGACATGAGGTCCTTGCTGTAAATCGTTCCTACGCTCCCGGCAAGGCAGTTTTTTTCGTGAAAGGCACGGCCGTCCGTTTCCCCGGTTTTCGTTACGATAAGGGCCGGCACCGGATGCCAGCTGTGACCTTTCAGCGGGCACGGCGTCGAGTGGTCCCCTGTAATAACGAGGGTGTGCGGATCGAGGCCGGCTATCTCGGGAAGGAACCTGTCGACGTTCTCGATCGCCTGTACCTTTTCCTCGAAATTGCCGTCTTCGCCGGCGAGGTCCGTTTCCTTGACATGGAAGAAGAAGAACTGATAATCGTTATAATTCTTTTTCAGGATCGAAACGGCTTCATCGTAGTTCGCCGGTTCATCCCTGACATCCATCCCGAGGACCTTCGCTATGCCGCGGTACATGGGGTACGTGGCGATGGCAAGCGCCTTCATGGCGAATTTCTCTGTGAACGGCGTGATGTCGGGCTTTAAGGAAAAACCGCGCAGAAGCGCCCCGTTCGCAACCGGCTCCGCCTTCAGAAGGACCATGACCCGCTCCATGAAGCTGTTGACAACGCGCGCGGAAAACCCGGCCTCCGGGGCCTTTGCCGACGTGTAGGTGAGCGGCTTGTTGTCTTTGTGGGGGTCCGCGTCTGTAAGTCTATCAGTGAGGTCCTTCCCTCTGAATATGACGGCGAACCGGTGGGACTTACCGGGTTTCACGATGACCTCGCAGCCTTCGACCTCTTTGATCTCCGAACTGATGAGCCCGCAGAGGCGCTCGGTCTCGGATGTGGGTATCCGGCCCGCCCTGCGGTCGGTGACGAGGCCCTCCTTGATGGTGCAAAAATTGGCACGGGCAGCGAGGTCGCCGTCCTTGAGCTTCATATTGAGCCCGAGGACCTCGAGCACCCCGCGCCCTATCTCATGGACTTGAGGGTCATATCCGAAAAGGCTCAAATGGCCCGGGCCGCTTCCGGGGGTAATGCCGACATCGACGGGAATGATCCGGCCGAGAACGCCCCTCTGAACAGCAAGGCCGTCCATATTGGGCTTTTTCGCCGCTTCAAGCGGGGTTTTCAGGTCAAAGGGCGGGTTGGGAATGTCCCCGAGGCCGTCCAGTATGAGAAATATAACCTTGTTGTCGTTTTTCAGCAGCAGTTCGTCCATCATGGCTCACCCCGCGTCCATTCAGCTTCTTCGTAGAGGGTGCGCAGCTCGGTCATATCGCCGTGCAGAAAGTCCTCTTTCTTGACATTTATTGTATTCCAGCTGTAGCAGCTTTCACAATAATCACTCCATTTTTCCTTGAGGGAATTGCATTTCGTGCAGACGAAAGGTATGTACACCGATTCATCCATAGGGAACGCGTTCTTGAACTCCTGGACGGCGTTTTCCAGTTCACCCCTGTGGACGTATGCCTCCGCCATCGCCCGGTGCAGCCCTTTGAAGTCCTCGCCTTCCGCCATGAGGGCATTGAGGGTGTCGATGGCCTCGTCGATCATTTCGAGCCTCAGGCACAACCGTGCGTACAGAAACGATATCAGGTGGTCATCGGGGGAGACGTCGAGGACCCTCCGGTAGATCTTGAGGATGACTTCAGGATCGCCCCTGTCAATGTAGAGGTCCTCCATCCTCAGGAGGAACTCTATGTGGCCGGTCTTGGTGTAACCCCTGCCGTAGATCCTTCCTGCCTCGTTCGGTTTTCCCGTCTTCTTGTACGTCTCGCCAAGCAGGATATACGCGGGTATGAACCGCTTGTCCTCGCTGATGATCTCTTTGAGCTCTTCAACGATCGTTTCAGCGTTCAGCTGGAACTGGTTATTGAAAAGGCCAACCGCCTTCTGATAACGGATCCCGATAAGGCGCTTCGCCTCTTCCTCAGTCTTGACGTAGCGCCGTATCTTCTTTTCGACATCGTATGCCCCGTCCCAGTCCTTTTTCCATATATACAGCTCACGAAGAAGGCGCAGGGCGTCAAGGCTCGATTCGTTAATACGCAGGATGTCTTTCAGCAGGGCTTCATTCCGCGCATAATCCCTGGCCTTCATGTTCAATCTGACCTTCTTGAACAGGATGCTCTCCACCTTGCCCAGGCTCGCTTCGGCAAGGTCGAGGGTTTCCCGGGCTTTGTCGTAATCCTCCATTGAAACGTAGATGTCGGACAGGGCGATGTACGTCTCTTCGCGGCCCGGGTTCCTGCGTGCCAGCCTGTCGAGATGCTCTATCGCCTTCTCGCGGTCGCCCTTGAGGTCGTAATGCTTCGCCTTTTCGAGGAGTTCCAGGTACTCTTCGCTCCTGCGTTCGGCGCGTTTCGCCATCCACGAGGTCACCACTGTTTTCAGATCGTAGAAAAAGCTGACGATGATCGATATGATCACCCCGAGACAGAAGGACGCAATGATGAACTCTGCGAGCGACAGTTCGATGGGGCGGGCCCCGCCGTAATAGAACTTTACATTCTCAGGGTTTAAGTGCGCAATATAGAAATAAAATACAAGAAACAGCGCGAGAACGAAAAAGAATATTTTATAGCGCATTTCCTTATAACCCTTTCTCCTCCATCTGGCGCTTACAGGTTATACAATAACGTGCGACGGGATTTGCTTCAAGTCTTTTCTCACTGATCTTTTCTTCACATTCTTCACAGATGCCGTACGTACCTTTGTTGAGCTTGTCGAGCGAATTGTCGATGTCCTTCAGGATCGTGAGATCGTTGTCGCTTATGCTCATAAGGATATCGGCATTATAGGTGTTGCTCGCTGCGTCGGCCATGTCCTGGATGCCGTCTGTGCCAAGATTATAGGAATCCTCTTTCAGTTTCTTGGCCTTGTTGAGGATATTCTCGCGCATCTTCAGCAGCCTTTTCCGGTACAACTCTATAGTCTGTTTATTCATTGCCCACCTCTACACCCTTCTTTTCTTTTTTTATCCTGTATTTTTTCGCCTCCAACCACAGGCTTTCAAGATCGTACAGTTCCCTGAGCGAGCCCAGAAAAATATGGACAATAACGCTCTGAAAATCAAGAATAACCCACCTTCCTTCATCGTACCCTTCCGACGCGGCGGGCCGTACCTTGCTCTCTTTCATTCCTTCGCGGATCCCGTCCGCGATCGTTCTTACGTGACGCTCACTCGTCCCGCCGGCGATGACAAAGTAATCGGCAATGTCCGTAAGGCCCTCGAGGTCCATCACCACGATGTCCGCCGCTTTTTTGTCGTCTGCCAGCCTGCCGAGCGTTTCGGCCAATTCTTCCGGTTTCATGTCAGGACCTGTACAACCCCCTTTCAATTATGATCTTCTCGACGGAAGGAGGGACCAGGTACTTTACGGACCTCGCGTCCTTAAGCAGCGCACGTACCTTCGTCGACGAGATGTCGATCTTTGTCACCGCGTGAAGGTATATCATTTTACCCGATTGATGCCTGTAAACATTATCGCCGTGCGCGGCAAGCCTGGCGCGCAGACGCCCGGGAAGCGCCTCAGGAATGTTCGAGCGCCCCGATGCCGGCCGCGTCATCACGATAAAGTTCGTATGGTAAAAAATCTCCTCATAATGGTACCAGGTATCGATGAGCGCGAACGCGTCGATCCCGATGATAAAATAGATATCATCAAAACGGCGCCCGAGCTTCTTGAGCGTTTCGATCGTATAGGAGACGCCGCCCCGTTTTATCTCAAGGTCGGACGCCTTAAAGAACGGGTTGCCCCTGATCGCTGCCTTGAGCATGATAAGGCGGTCCCCCGGGAGGGCCGCACAGTTCGCATCTTTGTGGGGCGGCAGGTGGGACGGGATAAAATAGACCGTATCCAGACGGAAATCCTCCCGTATCTCCTCCGCAACACGCAGGTGTCCCACGTGCACAGGATTGAAGGTTCCGCCAAAGACCCCTATTGCCATAAGGTTACCCTAAGTCCTTAACTGCCCGCTGCCGAACCCGATGAACTTGGTAACGGTGAGCTCTTCGAGCCCCATGGGCCCGAATGCGTGGAGCCTCGTCGTGCTTATCCCCATTTCGGCGCCGAGGCCGAGCTGAAAACCGTCGTTGAGCCGCGTCGACGCGTTGACGAGCACGAGCGAGGAGTTCACCTCGCGCAGAAATTTCCATGCCCTGTCGTAGTTGGTCGTGATGATCGCCTCGGTGTGGCCCGAACCGTACTTCCGGATATGATCGATGGCCTCGCCCATGTCCTTCACGACCTTCACCGACAGCGTGAGGTCCAGGTATTCCGCGTACCAGTCCGCATTCGTCGCCTTCTTGACGCCTTTCAGGATCGCCGCGGTCTTTTCGCAGCCCCTGACAGTGACGCCCTGCCGCTTGAGCTCCTTCCAGACCTTCGGCAGGAACGATTTCGCGACCTTCTCGTGAACGAGGAGGGTTTCCATCGCGTTGCACGTCGCGGGCTTCTGGGCCTTCGCATTTATTGAAACCTCTATGGCCGTTCTTTCATCGAATTCGTCATCGACATAAACATGGCACACGCCCTTGTAATGCTTGAGGACGGGTATCCGGGACCGCTCGACGATGCTGCGGATCAACGCCTCGCCGCCGCGCGGGATGACGAGGTCTATCTCCCCCTCCCGTTCGAGGAGCGAATAAATGAAATCGCGGTCGGCCGTCTCGACGAACTGGACGGCATCGGGCGGTATGTCCGATTCCTTGAGCGTCTCGACGATCAGCCTGTACAGGGCCCTGTTCGAATGGTATGCCTCGGACCCTCCCTTCAGGATGACGCAGTTGCCGCTTTTCAGGCACAGGGAGAATGCCTCCACGGTGACATTCGGGCGTGATTCATAGATGATCAGGATGACACCGATGGGTATCCTCATCCTTCCGACGAGCAGGTCGTTCGGTCTCTTCCAGGTCTTGACGATCTCGCCGACCGGGTCGGGAAGGGCCGCCACATCCTTGAGGCTCCCCTGCATCTCGCGCACGATCTTGTCGTCTATCCTCAGCCGGTCGATAAGGCTTTTCGCAAGCCCTTCCTTCTCGGCCGCCCGTATGTCCTTTGCATTCTCCTCGTACAGGTAATCCTGGTGCTTCCCCAGTTTTTCGGCGAGGCTTATGAGCACCCGGTCCTTCTCACCGGTCGTGGCGTGCGCCAGGACGTCGGATGCCGCCTTCGCTTTCCGGGCAAGTTTTTCAGCTTTCATATGACCACCATGTTGTCCCTGTGCACCACTTCCTCGGTATACTTGTACCCGAGCTCCTTTTCGATGTCGTGGCTCTTCAAGCCCTTTATCCTGTCCATTTCGGACGACGAGTAGTTGGCGATCCCTTTCGCGACCATTGTCCCCGATGCGTTCTTCATCTCGATGCAGTCGCCGCTCGCGAAATGGCCGTCTATCCGGGTGACGCCCGAGGGCAGAAGGCTCTTGCCGTTCAGGACGATCGCCCGCTCAGCGCCGTCGTCGACCCACACGGTACCCTTCGCCTTGAAGGCGAATGCGGTCCACCATTTGCGCCGCGCGAGCTTAAGCCCGGGCAAAAAGAGCGTCCCGACCTCCCTGCCCGCGAGGACCTTCAGGATGACGTCCTTCCTGCCGCCGAGGACGACCCGGGTCGGTATCCCGTACATGCCCGCCTTCTTCGCGGCCTCGAGCTTGCTTATCATGCCGCCGACGCTCTTCTCGCTTGCCGACTGTGCGGCGCTCCCCTCGATGTCCTGGTCGATTTTCCGGACGACAGGGATCATCTTCGCCTCCGGATGCCGGTTCGGGTCGCGGTCGTACAGCCCTTCCACGTCGGACAGGATGAGGAGCAGGTCGGCGGACGCTATCTGCGCGATCATGGCCGACAGGTTGTCATTATCGCCGAATTTGATCTCCGTGAACGAAAGCGCGTCGTTCTCGTTGATCACGGGAACGACACCCATCCTGAGAAGGGTATCGAGCGTATTGGTAAGGTTCAGGCACCTTGTCCTGTTCTTGATGTCCTCATGGGTCAGGAGGATCTGGCTGACCTTCATGCCCTTCTTCTCGAAGTTCTCGCGGTACATCTTCATGAGAAGGACCTGCCCGACAGATGCCAGGGCCTGCTTCTTTGCAATCTCCTTCGGCTTGCGGGTGATCCCTATGGTTTCCATGCCGCACCCGACCGCACCGCTCGACACGATGATGACCTCCGTGCCGGCATCCCTGGCCTTTTTCACCTGCCGGGCGATATCGCGTATCTTGCCGGAACTGATCTTCCTGCTGTCATCGAGAAGCACGGACGTTCCAATTTTAATAACAACGCGATTCATTCACAAAACCTTATCATGAATATTCTCTGCGGCACCGTCCGCGGCGAGGCCCTGTTTTAAGGATTGAATACTCCCGGAAATGGCCACCCTCAAGTCGTCGAGCCCCACCCCGGTACGGGCGCTCACGGTCACAACCTTCTCCCCGGAATGCTCGAGGTCTGCCTTGCTCCTGAGGGCCTTGTCGGCCGGCACCAGGTCGGCCTTGTTCAGGACGACAAGACGGGGCTTTGCAAGCATGGAATCCCTGTATGTCCCGAGTTCGTTCATGAGCGTCGCATAGTCCCCCTTCACGTCGTCCGAAGAAAGGTCAAGGACAATAAGGAGCGCTCCGGTTCTCTCGATGTGCTTCAAAAATGCGAGGCCAAGCCCTTTTCCCTGTGACGCGCCCTCGATAATGCCGGGGATATCGGCAATCACGAATTGCTTTTCTTCCTCTTCATCGTCGAGCACCCCGAGGCTGGGCCTTAGCGTCGTAAAAGGGTAATCGCCGACCTTCGGCCGCGCCTGCGTGAGGCGGGTGATCAATGTCGACTTCCCCGCATTCGGGTGGCCGACGAGCCCGATATCGGCGAGAAGCTTGAGGTCGAGGTAGAGGTAGCGTTTCTCGCCCTCCTCCCCGGGGTCGAACTCGAGGGGCGCTTTGTGCGTCGGCGTGACGAACCGGGCATTCCCCCGGCCGCCCCGGCCGCCGCCGGCCGCAACATGGGACTGGCCGTCCTTGAGGACCTGAAATAACACCACTGATGCGTCACGGTCGCTGACGACCGTGCCGAGGGGCACGTTTATTATGATGTCTCTGCCATCCCGGCCGGTCTTGTTCCTGCCCGACCCGGCCTTTCCATTTTCGGCTTTATAGGTGCGCTTGTATCTGAAATCATGGAGGCTTGCGAGGTCCTTATTGCCTGCTATGATAACGTCCCCTCCCTTTCCGCCATCACCGCCGTCAGGTCCGCCTCGCGGAACAAACTTCTCTCGTCGGAAACTTACACAGCCGCTCCCACCTCGTCCAGCTTCAACGTATATGGTCGCTTCATCAATAAACTTCATCAAACAGGGAGAACATGCGCCCTTCTTTTGTCACCTGATACGTCGAATTTCACGATCCCGTCGATCAAGGCAAAGAGGGTGTCGTCTTTGCCGATGCCGACATTCTGCCCGGGATGGATCTTCGTGCCGTGCTGCCTGACGATGATGCTTCCGGCCTTGATGGACTGTCCGCCGTATATCTTCACGCCGAGCCTCTGGCCCTGGCTGTCGCGTCCGTTCCGTGAGCTTCCGCCTGCCTTCTTGTGTGCCATTTTATGCCTCCACTACGATCTTTTCGACAAGAAGTTCCGTATAAGGCTGCCGGTGACCTTTTTTCACCTTGTAGTCTTTCCGTCTCTTGTATTTGAAGACCGTGATCTTCTTGTCCCTTCCCTGGGCAACGACCTTCCCGTCGATATATGCGCCTGAGACATAGGGGCTCCCGATGAGCGTTGCCTCTCCCGTGTTGACGGCAAGAACGTTCTCGAGCTTCACCGCGTCGCCTTCGGCACCGGCGAATTTTTCGAGCCTGACCTTCTTCCCTTCTTCGATCTTATACTGCTTGCCGCCGTTCTCGATGATCGCGTACATAATGATACTCCTTGCACTTAGGTTCTGAAAAAAACTACATATATTATGATAATGACGTTTAAAAAGTCAATAGAAACGAGCCAGATACGCCCCTTCGGCCCCAAAAGTATGGACTTTTAAAAGGCTATCCGTTATATTACATATCCATCGGGGCGTAGCGCAGCATGGTTTAGCGCACCTGCTTGGGGTGCAGGAGGCCGCAGGTTCAAATCCCGTCGCCCCGATATTTTATTTTCCAAGTACAGGTAATTCTTGCTTATCCTGCTTACCAACGATGACGGCATCCACTCGAAAGGCATCCTGACGCTCGCGAAGCACCTCACACGGAAGCACGACGTCTATGTGGTAGCACCCGAGAGGGAGCGCACGTGCGTCGCCCACGCGGTCACGCTCCACAAGCCGCTTCGGTTCCGTGAGGTTGCGGAACGCATGTACGCCTCGAACGGCACCCCGGCCGACTGCGTCCTTCTCGGCGTGAACGCCATCCTGCCGCGAAGGCCCGACTTCGTCGTGTCCGGCATAAATACCGGGCCGAACATGGGCCAGGACGTGAACTACTCGGGGACCGTCGCCGCCGCCAAGGAAGGCGCCTTTCTCGATATCCCGTCGATGGCGGTCTCGATTTGCGCACGCGGGAAGTTCCTCTTCGATGACGCCGCCGGGGTCGCCGCCGGGGTGATCGATGCGTTGTGCGAGGGGGAGGCGCCGGCCGGAACGTTTGCCAACGTCAATATTCCTAACCTTCCGCGCAGCATGCTCAAAGGTTTTTCCGTGACAAGGCTCGGCAAAAGAATATATAATGATATCGTCCACGAAAGAATCGACCCGCGAGGCGGAAAATATTACTGGATCGGCGGCAATGGTGATAACTACGAACGCAGGCGCGGTACTGACTTCTATGCGGTCGAAAAAGGCTTCGTATCCATTACGCCCCTTGGTCTTGATATAACGAACGTACGTTCGATGAAAATCTACAAAAATCATTTCAGAAGGAGGTCCCCATGAAGATAACGTTGTCCATCATCAAGGCTGATATCGGAAGTATCGGCGGGCATATCTGCCCCAGCAAACCGCTTATTGATAGGGTGAAAGAATTTGTCGCATCGGAGAGCAAAGACCTGGTGAGCGACTTCTTCGTAAGCCATACCGGCGACGACATCGCGATACTTTTCGCCCATTACAACGGCGAGGGATACGAGAAACTCCACAAGCTTGCCTGGGACGCCTTTATTGCCGGCACACAGGTCGCAAAGAAACAGGGCCTCTACGGCGCAGGCCAGGACCTCCTGAAAGATTCCTTTTCCGGCAACGTTAAAGGCATGGGCCCCGCGGTCGCTGAGATGGAATTCGAGGAACGCCCGAACGAGCCTTTCGTCATGTTCGCGGCGGACAAGACCGATCCCGGCGCATACAACCTGCCCCTTTATCTCATGTTCTGCGACCCCATGTACAACTCGGGGCTCATCCTCTCCCCGAACATGGCCAGGGGCTTCAAGTTCGCTATAATGGACGTCGCGAACACCGAGGGCGACAAAGTCATCGAGCTCGAGGCGCCCGAGGATTTGTATGATATCGCCGCATTGCTTCGCGACAACGAGCGTTATGTCGTCGAGAAGGTTTATTCACGCGAGACGGGTGAGATCGCCGCCTCGTGCTGCACGTCGCGCCTTCACAACATTGCCGGGAAATACACCGGAAAAGACGACCCCGTCATGCTCGTCAGATGCCAGGGACCTTTCCCGGCGACAGGCGAAGTTCTTGCCCCCTTCAACATCGGCCACTACGTTGCCGGTTTCATGCGCGGCAGCCACACCGGGCCGCTCATGCCGGTCAAGATGAACTCCAGCGTTTCCTTCTTCGACGGCCCTCCCGTCGTCGCCGCGATGGGCTTCTGCGTCCACGAAGGCAAGCTCACCGACCCCGCCGACTGCTTCGATCACCCCTACTGGGATTACATCAGGACAAACGTCTCCCGCAAAGCGACCGAAATTCGCCAGCAGGGCTTCTCCGGCGCCGCCATGCTCCCGTACAGCGAACTCGAATACGGCGGGATCGTGAAGAAGATGGAGAAGCTGGAACCGAAGTTTAAAGTGAGAAAATAAAGAACGTTCTACGTTCCGGGTTCTGCGTTCTACGTTAGAATCTGTGGCAAAATTTGTACTTTATTGAAGGCCATGTTAAGTTATTGCCTGACTTGACATGGCCTTTTTTTTGGCTTTATGAGGTCCTTAACGTAGAACGTGGAACGCAGAACGTCGTTATGAAATTCCTGATCGAGAACTTTGGCTGTCAGATGAATGACCTCAACCTCTCTCGTCATCCCGGCGGAAGCCGGGATCCAGGGTCTTTCTTTTGGCCCTGTCGGAAAATGGAGACCGAAAATAGGAACCAGACTTTAGATCCCGGGTCAGGCCCGGGATGACGATGAGGGGGATATCCCTGAATGTCTTTCAAAAGACACCGGGGATACAAACTATGAAATTGCAGGGGCAATAGCGGTATGCGCTTTTTGATCGAGAACTTTGGCTGTCAGATGAATGACCATGATATGGAGAAGATGGGGTCCGTCCTCATCGACCACGGGCATTCATTTGCGGCGGGCATCGACGATGCCGATATCGTCATCGTGAACACGTGCTGCATCCGCGAGAAGGCGGAGCAGAAATTTTACAGCCTCATGGGGAGGCTCCAGCATGTCCGCAGAAAGACGGGGCTTATCCTGGGGGTAACCGGATGCATCGCCGAGCAGGAGAAGGAAAACATCTTCGAGCGCCTGCCGTTCATAGATTTCTCACTCGGGCCGTCGAACATCCACAAGGTCGCCGAGGCGGTCGACAACGCGAAGGGAAACCTGCGGACCGGGGGCTTCGGCGACAACGCCTGCTCGCCGTCCCTTTTCATCAGGCCCCATAATACGCGGCAGGGCGTCAAGGGGTTCGTGACCATTATGAAGGGCTGCAATAATTTCTGCAGCTACTGCGTGGTGCCGTATGTCAGGGGCCGCGAAGAATCGAGGCCGGGCGCCGACGTACTGGCCGAGGTCAGAGAAATGGCCGGCCGGGGCATTGTCGAGGTCACGCTTCTCGGGCAGAATGTCAACTCCTACAATAACGGCGGCGGCGACCTCTCCTTCCCCGAGCTCCTTAAGGAGATCGACGCGATACCGGGGATCGAGCGGGTCCGTTTCGTGACGTCGCACCCCAAGGACATTTCCCGTGAGCTGATCCAATGCTTCGGAACCTTAGGGACCCTGTGCGAGTCTATCCACCTGCCCTTTCAGTCGGGTTCGGACCGGATACTCAAGCGGATGAACAGGGGGTATACCGCGGCCGGGTATCTTGAAAAGGTCGATGCCCTGAAAGAACAGTGCCCCGGCATATCGCTCACCGCCGACTGCATCGTCGGCTTCCCGGGGGAGACGGATGAGGATTTCGAACAGACGATGCTGCTTATGGAGCGCGTGCAATTTGACGGCATATTCTCCTTTATCTATTCCGCCCGGAAATTTACGGCCGCAGCAAAGCTGACCGGCCCTGTCCCGCCCCCGGTCGCGCACGAGAGGCTCGCCCGTTTTCAGGGGCGCCAGAGGGAGATAACCCTGGGATCCAACAAGAACATGGAAGGGAAAAAGGTGGAAGTGCTCGTCGAGGGGCCAAGCAAAAACTCTCCCGACGAACTCTCGGGAAGGACGCGGGCCGGGAAGATAGTCAATTTTAAGGGTGACCCGGACATGGTTTACAAATTAGTGGAAGTGGATATAATAAAAGGGTATGCTAATTCATTGCGGGGCAGGTGCGAAAGTGCCCCCGGAGGTAAGCAATGCTCAAGGAGATGAAGGTGGCCGGGATCACGGTTGACCCGTTCACGAATACGCCGATCGTCCTTTTGAAAGATGTGGAGGAAAAGGACGTCCTGCCGATATGGATCGGCCTTCTCGAGGCATCGAGCATCGCAACGGCCCTTGAAAATATCGACACCCCCCGGCCCATGACACACGACCTGATAAAGAACATCCTCGACAGTCTGGGTGTGAAGGTCCTCAAGATCGAGGTCAACGACCTCAAGGACAACACGTATTACGCGCTCATCCACATTGATGTCAATAAAGAGCGGATGGTCATCGATGCGCGCCCGAGCGACGCCATCGCGATCGCGCTGCGCACGAATGCGCCCATCTTCGTCGAAGAAAGCGTCATCCAGCGCTCTGCCAAGGTTGACCTCACGACCGAAAAAGAGGATAAAGTAGTTTCGGAGAGCAGTGATTGGGAGGACATCCTGGAGAACCTCTCCCAGGATGACTTCGGCAAGTATAAAATGTAGATTATGATCGACCTGCACACGCATACCCTGTTAAGCGACGGCGAGCTTCTGCCCATGGAGCTTGCCCGCCGGGCAAAGGTAAAAGGCTACACGATCCTTGGTATTTCAGACCATGTCGACATGACAACCATTGAAAACGTCGCGGCATCGATCCTCAAGATACAAAAATACGCCGAACTGCACGAAGGCATCACCGTCATACCGGGCTGCGAGCTCACGCACTGCCCCGCGAGGCAGATCGGCGAGCTTACGGCGCTTGCCCGCAAGCTCGGTTTCGCATACGTTGTCGTCCACGGGGAGACCATAGCCGAACCCGTCGAAAAGGGAACGAACGCCGCCGCGATAGAGGCCGGCGTCGACATCCTCGCGCACCCGGGCCTTATTACAGAAAAAGAGGTTGAAGATGCGCGGAACAGGGGCATCCTCCTCGAGATAAGCGCCCGTAAAGGACATTCGCTGACAAACGGGCACGTTGCGCGCGTTGCCCGGTCGCTCGGCGCGAGACTGGTCCTTAATACGGATTCGCACAGCCCTTCGGACCTGATAACCGACGAAGAAGGCATGCGTATCGTGCAAGGGGCCGGCCTTACTGTCGGCGACTTCGCGGAAATGCAGAAAAACGCCCGGGCGCTCGTGCGGAAGATAACGGGCTGACCCCTATGAAGCTCTCCATCAGCGACAGCATAAAGAACATCCCGTACTATCCCAAGGCCCTCATGTACGGCCACGAGGAAGGATGGGTGCGCCTTTCCTCGAACGAGAACCCCTACCCGCCGTCGGAAGCGGTCCTTGAAACCATTCTGGATGCGCTTTCCGCAGTCAACCGTTATCCCGGCGGGGAGAAGGAACTGAAGGACGATCTTGCGGCGCATTACGGGCTTGCCGGTGACAATTTCGTTATCGGCAACGGGTCGAACGAACTGATCGAGATGTCGCTGCGGGCCATGAAACACGACAGCCGGGACGGTATCATCGTCACTGAATCCTCATTCGCCTTTTACGAGATCGCCGCGAAGATCTACGGGTACACGGTAAAGAAGGTCCCCCTGAAAAACCTGACCACGGACCTCGGAGCGATCGCCCGTGCCATCGATGACCGGACGAGGATCGTCTTTCTCAACAACCCGCTCAACCCGACGGGGACCATGTATGAGGACAGGGAATTTGATGATTTTATCCGGTCCGTTCCCCCGGATGTCCTTGTCGTCGTCGACGAAGCGTACGCGGAGTTTGCACAAAACCCTCAGTTCCCCGGGACCCTGACATATATAAAGGACTATCCTGTCCTCATCTTCAGGACTTTTTCCAAGGCCTACGGCCTCGCCGGCCTGAGGGTGGGCTACTCAATCGGGGATGCGGACCTCGTTTCCTTCCTCGAGCGGACAAAACAGCCCTTCAGCATCAACCTCATCGCCTGCCTCGCCGCGCGGGCGGCTTTGAAGGACGAAGCCCGGCTTAAAAAGGTCCTCGATAACAGCGCTCAGGCGCGAAGTTTTTATTACGCCGAGCTTAAAGCCATGGGCCTCGAATACGTGCCTTCCGAGGCGAACTTTGTCCTCATCCGCATAGGTGACGGGGCGGAAGAGATCACCCGCAGGCTTTTCGAAAGGAAGGTCCTTGTCCGTTTCATGGGGTCCTACGGGTTTCCCGACTGCATCCGCATATCGTTCGGCACGCCGGCCGAAAACAGAAAATGTATTGAAGAGTTGAAAAAACTGACGTGACGGGGCCCGTCCCGGCAGGCCCCTGCCTGTTTCTTCTTTTGGATTTTTCAGAACATTATTTTTATCCGAACCTCCGTCCTTATGCAACAGGAAATCGGTCAAAGACCCTGCATGTAAGTTTTGCGGGAACTTTTTCGACGCATGCCGCGTCATACACATTACGACGCACAGATACGGCGGAGGAAAGGATGAAACTGAAAAGTTTAATGATCGTGCTGCTGTTCGTGATACTCACCGGATGCGCGGTCGCCCCGGTGGACCGGTACTATGCATCGGAGCCGTACTATGCGGCGCCGTGTTGTCCTCCTCCTCCCTGCTGCAGGCCTGTGTATGGTCATGGAGGATCTTACGGCTACTACGGAGGCGGACACGGCGGTCACCGCGGGCCCGGCCCCCGGCACCACAGGTAAGCCATGTACCGTTCAGTTCCCCACAACAACCGTTCTTAACACCTCGTCAACACTGATCGCACCCTCCTTGAGGAGGATAAGACAGTAATCCTTGAGGGATATCATGCCGGCGGCGAGGGCCGAATCCCGTATCTCGAGCGTGCTCGCACCTTCTGCGATAAAGTGCCTGATATCTTCGTTGACGTTGAGGACCTCATACACGCCGACCCTGCCCTTGCTCCCGGAATTCCTGCATGCATCGCAGCCTTTCCCCCTGTACAGCGTCGTACCCCCGGGGATCCCGAGATACTCGCACGCGGCCGCATCCTGGTATGCTTCCTTGCAGTTCGGGCAGATCTTCCTGACAAGCCTCTGGGCGACAACCCCGATGATGGACGCGGAAACCAGGAACGGCTCTATCCCCATTTCCGTCAGACGCATGAACGTGCCGGGGGCATCGTTGGCATGGAGGGTCGTGAAGACAAGGTGGCCCGTCAGTGCTGCTTCGACGGCGATCTTCGCAGTTTCCTTGTCCCTTGTTTCGCCGACGAGGATGACGTCCGGGTCCTGCCTGAGGAACGCCCTTAAGACCCGGGCGAAGTCAAGACCGATGTCGTGATTGACCTGGATCTGGTTCACACCCCGCAGATCGTATTCGATCGGGTCCTCCACGGTGGATATGTTCCTCTTCACATCGTTGATCTCCGCGAGAGAACTGTAAAGGGTCGTACTTTTGCCCGAGCCTGTCGGTCCGGTTACGTAAATAATGCCGTAGGGCTTCTTGATCATCTCCCGGACGATCCCTAGGACCGGGGGGTGCGTGATCAGTTTATCGAGACCGAGGGTCGTCTGCGTCTTGTCCAGGATCCTTGTACATATCTTTTCGCCAAATTTGGCCGGGACGGTCGATACACGGAAGTCGATGGATTTGTTCCCCATCTTGATCGTTATCCTCCCGTCCTGGGGAAGTCTGCGTTCCGTGATATCAAGTTTCGAGATGATCTTCACCCTGCTTATCAGGGGAAGCTGGATCTTTTTGGGGAGCACCATGTCTTCCTGGAGGTCGCCGTCGACCCGGTACCGGACCCTCACCTCTTTTTCCATGGGCTCGATGTGGATATCGCTGGCCCCCTTCTTCAAGGCCATGGCGATGATGCTGTTCGTCAACTTGATGATCGGGGCGCCTTCGGCCTCTTTCTCGATATCGGGGATGCCGAGGTCCTCGTCGCCGCCCTCCTCGAGAGCGAATTCCTTCAGAATGTCCGACTGGATGTGGTCCATGGAATCGACAAAGCTTTCGATATCGAGAGAATCGTCCGACTTGACCAGGGATTTGTATTCTGAATCCATGAATTTCAAAAAGTCGTCCTCGGCGACAATGACGAGGTCGAAGATCACTTTCGGGTATTTCTGCTGCACCGAGCGTTTTATCTCGTCGATGGCCGTGACATTGCGGGCATCGACGACGGCCAGCGTGATCTTTCCGTTCGTATAGGACGTGGGCAGCATCTTGTGCTTGCGCACCAGCTGTTCGGGAACGCAGGCCATGATGGCCTCGTCATGCTTGAGCGTCTGAAGGGAGACGGTCCCGGGGGATTCCCTGTTCTTCATCTCCTCGATGCGATCTGCGACGATCCTGCTCAAGGCGATCGACAGGGACTGGTGTTCGTGAAGCAGCACGTCAAAATCGTTCTTCATGAGGACCAGTACTTTCGTGTTGCCGGTCGCCATGACGGTCGCCGAACGGGGATTTCCCGTGAGCAGGGCCATTTCCCCGAATGCGGCCCCGTTGTTCAATGTCGTGATGGTGACGTCGAAGTCGTTGTTCTTGGGGTCCCTCTTGCGTATCTCCACCTTGCCGTCAACGATGAGGAACATGGCGTCGCCCGGCGAGCCTTCACGGACGATCGCATGATTGGGCGGGTACGACCTCTCGATCATTCTCGCGGACAGCCTTAGCAGTTCCTCGTCGGGAAGGTCGCGGAAAAAATCCGTATTCTTTAATAATTCTATCCTGTTGACACTGGGCATGTTCATTGCGGGCATACTGCGTACCTCCCTTACCTAATAATACCGAAGTGCGGCTATTTTTTGAAGTCCGGCGCGCACATCTCCTCTACCCCCGGCGCCGGGTTCCCGGGCTACCCCGCCTGCCCCTTTTTCCTTGCGATCCCGTCCAGGACACGCTGCCTTGCTTGCGGGCCCCACCCGACGATCATCTCCCCGTTCATGTCGATCGCGGGAACGGCGGTGCGACCGGTCAGCTTCCTCAATTCCGCCGCCCCTGCAGGGTCATTGGCGACATCGATCTCGGTATATGCGATCCCTTGCTGCGAAAGAAACTCTTTCGCCTGGTTTGCGTAAGGTCACCGCGATGTCATAAACAGCCTTACTTCACTTTGAGCGACCTCAGCACGCCGGGGAGGGTTTTGTTTCTTCATGAACCCATGCCCGTAATAGACGATCGCTATGCATACAAGCCCTATGACGATCACTGTCGAGACGGCCGATCTTTTCCTCCCGGCCGCGGTGCCGGGGAGCGCACTGCCGGGCCTGCGGCAGCTCGCCGGCCCCTGTGGCGGAATGTTCCTTTCGGACCAGTATTTCTTGACGATCTCGTAGGCTGAACTCACCTCTTTCAGCTTCAGCCAGGCCTCCTGCCGCGAAACCGGGTCATCGGATGATTGCGCGGCCTGGCACTTACGCACCAGTTCACGGTACTTCGCTTCTATTTCGGTTATTGACGCCGATTCGGGAATTTCCAGGACCTTGAACATCCTCCCGGTGAGTTCATCCATTTCATCCCTCCTTAATGCTCCCCGCCTTTTCAAAATACAGGGGGCAGAGTTCCGACGAGCCCGGAACGTATTCCCGGCACACCCTGGGCCGTGTCTCATAAATTTCGCAGGAACACAACCCACCGTCACAACGCAGATAGAAGCAATGGTCCACCTTCGTGCCCGACCTCGAAATTATCCGGTCGCCCGCCCAGAAGACACTGTTGCCGTCGAGCCTGGCGAGGATATCGGTCCGGCCTTCTTTTTCCCACCTTTCTCTGTCCCCGGTATCCGCATATGCGATCATATCCACGCTGCAGCAGGCTCCGCACCGGCGGCAGGCTATTGTGCGGGTATCCTCCATGTCCCGTCGTTATTGTAGCACTTTCGTTGCGGGCCGTGCAGAAAAATCAAGGGACGCGGGGGTATTGCCCCTGTCTTCGTCATAAAATATGCTGAGGAATTTCTGCAGGAAGAGAGTTCGGGATGGAGAGGATTCTTGCCTGTCACAAAAAGAGCGGGCCCCGAAGGGCCCGCCGGATATCAGTTATTTCTTTTTGGCTTTCGCTGCCGGTTTCGCCTTCGCAGCGGCTTTTTTCGCCGGGGCCTTCGCGGGCTTTGCCGCGGCCTTTCCATTGACGGCAGCCTTTAATGCCGCACCCGGGGCAAACCTCGGGACTTTCTTGGCGGCTATCTTGATCTCCTGTCCCGTCCGGGGATTTCTCCCCTTCCTCGCCTTCCGGGAACTGACAGAAAACGTTCCGAAGCCGACAAGCGTCACTTTATCACCTTTCTTGATTGCCTGGGTTATGCTGCCGATGACAGTTTCAAATGCCTTTCCCGCCGCTGCCTTTGATATCTTTACTTCCTCGGCTACCTTTTCGATGATCTCTGCTTTGGTCATTTTACCCCTTCCTTATATAGAGATATATCTATGCTTATCAGGCATCGCGAAGCCGCCTGTTGCGTAAGGATCGACTCAATGTGTGGCTATAAAAAATATTTATCATAGCTATTGGAAAATTCAAGGTTTTTCGTAAGAAAAATGACATATGGCCTTACTTTTCCCTGTATTTTTTTCGAACGTTGGTCCCGCGGCCCTTATTTGCTTGCCAAATCATGCGATTTCCACGATAATTCGGGATAATGCAGGCTACAGGCGATAGGGATAATTCCCATTGCCCGTCGCCTATTGCCTGTAGCCTGGCCTTATCATGAACGTTCTCAGATCATACCGTTTCTCGGTCATACTGATAGTGTCGGTGGTCCTCGGCGCCGTCATCGGGCTTATTTTCGGCAAAAGCGCGACCGCGCTGAAGCCTCTCGGCGATGTCTTTCTCAACCTTCTTTTTACGGCAATCGTTCCTCTCGTATTCTTTTCGATAGCTTCGGCGGTATCCGGTATGCCCGATATAAAGCGGCTGGGCCGGGTCCTGTCGGGCATGATCGCGGTGTTCGTCGTGACAGGGATTATCGCATCTATCATTATGGTGATCTGCGTCCAGGTCTATCCGCCCGCGCGCGGGGTCGTGATCGATTTCGGCGCAAGGGTCCAGGTCGATCATTTCAAGACATCGGAGCATATTGTCAGGGCTTTCACGGCGACCGATTTCACCGAGGTCCTTTCCAAGAAGAACATGCTTGCCCTGATCATTTTCTCGATACTTGTCGGGCTGGGAACGGCTGCGGCGGGCCAGAAAGGGAAAGTGTTTTCCAGTTTTCTCGCTTCCGGGAACGAAGTAATGATGAAGGTCATCTCCTTCATCATGTATTACGCACCCATTGGCCTGTGCGCCTATTTCGCTCATTTTATCGGCACCTACGGCTCTGACCTTCTCAACGTCTATTTCAGAGGTATGGCCCTCTACTACCCTGTTGCCGCCCTCTACTTTTTCCTCGCGTTTTCATTATATGCTTACATAGCGGCCCAAAGGCCCGGCGTCCGGAGATTCTGGCGAAATATCATGCCGGCCAGCCTGATGGCGCTCGCCACGGGAAGCAGCATCGCCACGATACCGTGCAATCTCGATGCGGCAGACAGGATCGGCATCCCCCGGGACATAAGCGAGGTGGTCATCCCCATAGGCGCGACCATGCACATGGACGGTTCGTGCCTCGGGTCCATCCTGAAGATCGCCTTCCTTTTCGGTATTTTCAATATGAATTTCAACGACCCCGTGACCATGCTCCTGGCCGTCGGGATCGCCATCCTCTCAGGAACGGTCATAACGGGGATACCCTCCGGCGGCGTCATAGGGGAGATACTGATACTATCCCTCTACGGCTTCCCGCTCGAAGCCCTGCCTATCCTCTCGATGATCGGAGCGCTCATCGACCCGCCCGCCACAATGATAAACGCCGTCGGTGACAATGTCGCCAGCATGGTCATCGCACGATGGGTAAATGGGAAAGAGTGGTTTCAAAAAGACAGGCAACAGGCTATCTGTTGAGTGCCAGGACATCGTGCACACTTTTTTGTGCCGGGACATCGTG
>ERZ1645192.200-NODE-200-length-45698-cov-12.931490_pt1 | contig 45698 bp, 38 predicted proteins | sample MGYA00575354_ERZ1645192 | MGnify/ENA primary metagenome ERZ1645192 (study PRJEB40844, sample SAMN11349763) | freshwater sediment metagenome | isolation source: river sediment | host: Sediment | place: India: Faizupur Khadar , New Delhi | collected 2017-02-21 ...
GCCAATTTATTGGCTTCAACCATTGAAGTACGCTGAATAAGGATATGATTAACATATACCGAATCGGGCAATTGCTTGATTGAGGCAATGCGGGCGGCACGAAACAAGTTACCGTCCTTATATACAGGAAGTACATCCTTTATGGCAGCATTAAAGGCAAAGCTGTCCAGAACGGCAGAAACGGAAGTCAACTCACCCGGTTTGTAATAGTAAGTATCCAGAGGCTTATCTGAATTACGTGCCAGGAACTGGCGCAGATTGTCAGTAGTTGTAAATTCGGTGTATACTTTTTCTATATCGTCCTGGGCATCGTTCAAATCTTTGAGAGAAGGTTCAATAGGGAACACTACGTACTCAATATCACGGGTAGCAGCCTGTTTGTAAAGATGCTTATGATCCTGATAATATTTTTCTATCTCCTGGGCAGAAACCGTAATGGACGAATCACGGGCAAAAGATACAGGAACCAGCACAAAACGTACATTGGCCGTCAGGTTGTTTTCTTCCATATTCCGGCGCAGTTCCACGGGAGTAATAATATTACTCTTCTGCAGGAGAGATGAGTATTTGGAAAAAATCCGGTCAGTAGCCATATTTTCCTGCAGGAAAACCCAGTATTGTCCAACAATTCCGTCGGGATCGGCTGCTGCATTCTGTACAAACGTGGCAAAGCGGCTCCGGTCAAAAGATCCGTCTTCTCCGCGGAAAATGGCATCATTCAAAAGGATATTGGAGATCTCACGGCCCTGTGCCATATCAAAAATCTCTTCGTTCCCCAGATTGATACCGGCTTTATTCATGGCCGGCATATACACCAGTTCCTTCATGAAGGCCTGCCAAGTGCCTTGTGCTACGGCTTCCTGTGCCTGTTCGTCCAGAGAAGAGGTCCCCGTTAGCGCCTGCTGGAGGTTGGTTAAATATTCCAGTTTCTTGCTGTACTCCATATACGTGATATCCTGCCCGTTCATTTCTCCCACGTCATTTTTGGAAGAAAACATGGACAAAGCCGATTGTAAGGTATTGGGGTCAATGATAAATGATAATAAAGCAATAGCAATGAGTACGGTTATGAAAATACCCATTTGTACTCTGATCTTCTCCAGAACTGCCATCTTGATAGTATTTATGTTGTTTATATATTAGGGCGCGAAGATACGTCTTTTTCTTCATTAGACAAAGTATCCTTTTTAATGTATCCGTAAGAATCGAAGGGTCTCAGTATTTTGGCATTTGTGGCTCTGTCATCCGATTCCATCCCAAAACCCTGGGCAAAAAAATCGGGAGAAGTGAGCTTTACAAAACAGTGGGTGTAGATCATTTTCTTCTGTTGATCCCAGAACAGCGTATCGGTTTCCATGGTCTCCTGTTTCAAAAGATTGACAATCTTTACGTTGCCATAAGCAACCCAGATGTCTTCATCGCCGGTTTTATGCATGGCTTTATTGGCAATAATAACAGTTTCCAGTTCTCCGTCACGGGTATACCCTTCTACCCTAAAGGAATTCGGGAAAATTTCATACGGCTGGGGCCCTTTAGTATATTTTTCCATATACGGGGCAGTGAGCCGGCCTCTCACAATACCTCCTTCTATCTGCCATCCTACCATATTCTCAATAGTCTGGGTGGGAATACTGTCGAGGTTCGATAAAGATCCGATGGTAGACACGCGGTTTTTGCATGAGAAAAACAAGGTAGCAACGGTCAATGCTGTTGCTACCCTGAATATACACCGGAGTTTACCCCTGAAAAGCATTATTTTTTAGTTCTGACCGTAGTGGTGGCCGACATGCCCGGTGCAGTAACCGTATAACTTGCTCCGTCTGAAAGATCGTGCATGAAAGCTTCTTCTATAGTAGGGAAATACTGACGGTAAGTACTTACCAGTTTGTCACATTCTTCTGCCAACGTAGAATCGGCCGCTTTGGCTCTTGCAAAATAATCAACAGCCACCCAGAAATTGGCGCGGGCATCAATTTCAGTATCGCCGGTAGTTTTAGCCATTGCCCATATATGACCAAGCAACAGATAGGCTTTGCCCTTAATGGCATCGCTCTGTTCTATGGCTTTACGTGCCGCATCGGCAGCCATAGAATTGTTGTTCATTTTCTTAAAATAGAATGTACCCAGCTCCAGTAAATAATCGGCACGGATAACCTGGCTGATGGAATCGTCATTAATGGCCTTCTGCAGGAAAGAAACGGCGGTATCATTATCATCCCTGGAGGAATACAAACGATACAGGTAATAGGCCGAAGTATAGGAAGGCTCCATTTTGTATAAAGCCTCAACGGCTTTAAGGAAGAGATCGGAACGTTCACACCCTGCATTGGATAACAGTTGAACAACCCTTTTTACGAATGCCAGGTCAGAGGCATTGCTATCGAATTTGGGGCCGAAAAGGGCCAGCAGGTTATCACAATCGGCTATTCCGCTGACAGCAAAAATGGTTTCAAAATTGTTACGGGCTTCTGTAAAGGCATCGTCTCCGTTGCCGGCTGCTTTCTTTTCAAAAATGGCTCCCAGTTTTTCATATTCTTCAAATACCTGTTGTGCAGTGATTTTACCGGCTTTATAAAGGTTGACGGCATATTGCATGTCATAGACCAGAATTCCGTGATCTGTATTGGTCCCTCCGAAATTAACCACGTCCTGCAACGCTTTGAAAATGGGTTCTTCGTTATTCGCGCAGAAAGTGATCATGTCGTATGCTTTATATGTATAAGCACTCAAACGGCTCTTACTTGTGGGAAATTTCTCTATCCTGATATCATACATCATGATAAGAGAATCAACCAGTTCGGCTCTGCGGGCGGGGTCCTTTGCCTGGTTAATAAGATACTTGATGATATTTTGTCCGTCCTGGTACAAGGACTGGGTCACTCCCACCGGGCAGATGCGAACTGCGCCTCTCCATGAAGGAAGGGCTTCTCTGATGTTGCCGTTCTTGTAATAGTCTTTATAAAAAGACAAATACTTAACGCATTCCACACTATCCTCGGGAGTAGCTCCAAACTTACCCGCCTGTGCATAGGATTGCGTTACAAAGGCAAAGAATATTAACGTGAACAGGATACCAAATTTTTTCATTTTTGTCTCGGATTTAATTATATCTATGTTTAACGAACCAAATATCATGCAAATTTACATTAAGAATAAACATGGCGTACCGCTCACGAACCAGATTATTCTCAAGACTTCCTCTCTGACCCAGATCGATTGAAACACTGAAAGCATTGTACCATCTGTAAATGGGAACCGAAAAACCAAAAGTTATCCCGGTGGCATTTACCTGCTGCCCGTTGAGCATCATATACGATTGATCATAATAGGCTCCCACCCGGTAGGTCCATCTGCGCATGAAATAACGTACACTGTAACGGTCCGGGGTAAATTCAAAACCGGCTTTGACTGAACGGCTAAGGGCTGTGGCAAAATTGACGCCTGGGGTATCCGAAAAATTTGTTTTGGTCCAGTCGGATTGTTGATAATCTGCTCCAAAAGCCCATTTATCCTGTTTCCGAATTGAAAAACCGACAGACCATTCAGATGGAATAACCATGCTGGCTCCGTCTGTGGTAACCGAATAGACGGTATCAATCACAGAAGATTTTTCTACGTGTGCGAAACGGGTTACATCTCCTCTGAGACGGGTACTCAAAGCATATTTTGCGCCTACGGTAAAAGAAGTTCCCGGGTTGAAATTGCCGAAAGCCTGTAATCCGAATTGTGCTCCAAATGAGCTTATAACCATATCGTAGCCTGTCTTGAGGGATCCGTAGGATTCGGAAGACGTGAGAGAAACTGCCTGAGCGTTCCGTTCAATGTTCCCGAAATAGTATGTTCCCTGCACACCTAACGAAAGGTGTTTGAAAAATGAAGCCGAATAGGCGGCAAATGCCTGGTTTATGCTTCCCTGACCGAAATGATAATAACGTAAGGCTCCCACCGAAGACAGGATTTCTTCCCTGGTTTCGTCTTCAATAAAGCGATAACCGACATTGCTGTAAGGTACAATCCCCAATTGCATGGCAGAGCTCTTCCATACAGGAAAGGACAGCATAATATGATGCATATTAAACACGTTGTAGGCAGATGTACGATCTCCGTCCGTATTGTAGAAGTTATTCTGCATGAGACCAAAATCGAGCATAAAGGCCAGTGTATCGTGGGCCGAGGCCGCTGCGGGATTCAGATAATTAATGTAGCGGTTATCCCGCAATCCCACGCCGATTCCGCCCATACCCCTGTTGAGAGAAGTGCCGGCACGGGAAATTTCTCCAACGCCAAACATGGAATAAGGCGTAAAAGTTCCTAATGCATCGGTAGATTGAGCTACAGCTTTCTGATTTCCAAACAATAATGATATGGCACAGAAAGCTACCAAAGGGGTAACAATATTTCGCATAGCTTGCAAATGTCGCACTTTTTCAATGTTTTGCAAAAATTTTTAATAAATTGTACGCTGCTTCCACGCTATTGACCTGGGATACTTTTACAAATAATTTGTTATTATGTTCTTTAACCAAAAAATGACGCGGGTTGGAAGAAATGTAATTCAAAATCTCGGCAAAAAGTGTACTCTTGTAATAGGAGGACTGCGGGTTATTGATGAAATATGCAAGCATTATGCCGTTTTTCAGCACAATACGCTCAAAACCCAGTTTGATGGCAATACGTCTGAGGCGCACAACGTAACCCAATTGTTTCAAAGGGTCGGGTACGGGACCAAACCGGTCTTCAAGACCTGCAAAAAAACGCTGCAGCTGATCTTCTTCCCTCATATTGTCCAGTTCTTTATATAGCCGTATCTTCTCGGGGACCTGCGAAATATAATCATCGGGAATCATTACTTCCAGATCGGTTTCTATGGTACAATCCGATATATATTCCTTTTCGGGGCCAACTGTGTTCTCGTTCATTTCTGCCAGGGCTTCCTCCAGTATACGCTGGTAGGCTTCAAATCCCATTTCAGCAATATAACCGCTTTGTTCGCCTCCCAGCAGGTTGCCCGCTCCCCGGATATCCAGGTCTTGCATGGCAATATTGAAACCGCTGCCCAGTTCTGTGAAGGCCTCAAGCGCACTAAGGCGTCTTTTGGCATCTTCTGTAAGCGTAATATTTTGTGGGACAAGAAGATAACAATAAGCTTTCCTGTTTGACCGGCCTACCCTTCCTCTCATCTGATGCAAATCGCTCAAACCAAAAGTATGAGCTCTGTCAATAATGATGGTGTTTGCATTGGGAATATCAATTCCGTTTTCAATAATAGAAGTGGCAAGTAACAGATCGTAATCGCCGCAAATAAAATCCAGGAGGACTTTTTCCAGTACTTTTGGAGCCATTTGTCCATGGCCTATTCCAATTCTTAATCCGGGCCATATACGCTGTAGAATATCGGCTACCGATAAAATATCCTCTACCCTGTTATGGACAAAAAACAGCTGTCCTCCCCTTTCCAATTCCAGCGCTATGGCCTCTTTTATAAGGTCTTCATCGAACAGCTGCACCTCGGTCTGAATAGGAAGCCTGTTTGGCGGAGGTGTCTGAATTATAGATAGATCCCGAGCTCCCATAAGTGAGAACTGTAATGTACGCGGGATAGGTGTCGCCGTCATAGTCAGGGTGTCTACATTGAGCTTCAGTTGACGAAGCTTTTCCTTGGCAGCCACTCCGAATTTTTGTTCTTCGTCAATTATGAGAAGACCGAGGTCTTTGAATTTTATATCGGAATTCAAAAGACGATGTGTGCCTATAATGATGTCCACTTTTCCTTCTTCCAGATGTGCCAGTATTTCTTTGATCTCACCGGCCGTTTTGAGCCTCGAGATAAAGCTGACGGTTACGGGGAAATTGGCCAGCCGCTCGGAAAAAGTCTGATAATGCTGTAAGGCCAAAATGGTAGTAGGGACGAGCACGGCAACCTGTTTCCCGTCGGTGACCGCTTTAAATGCGGCCCGGATAGCCACCTCTGTCTTTCCGAAACCTACATCGCCGCATATAAGTCTGTCCATGGGATGAGGCTGCTCCATATCTTGTTTTACATCCTGTGTTGCCTTTAACTGATCCGGTGTGTCTTCATAAATGAATGAGGCCTCAAGTTCGTGCTGAAGATATGTATCGGGGGTAAAAGCAAAACCTTTTGTGGCATATCTCTGCGAATAAAGTTTAATCAGGTCACGGGCAATGTCCTTGACTTTGTTCTTTGTCTGTTGTTTTAGCCGGCTCCAGGCACCTGACCCAAGCTTGTAGATTTTTGGTGCCGAGCCTTCCTGACTTTTATATCTGGAAATACGGTGCAAACCGTGGATATTAACGAAAAGCACATCGTTATCCCTATAGATAAGCTTTATCACCTCCTGCGGTTTCCCGTTAATGTCTGCCTTAACCAGTCCGCCAAAAATTCCCACCCCGTGATCTATATGTACCACATAATCCCCTATACGGAAACCAGAAAGATCGTTTATGGTTAATTGTTCGCTTTTTTCAACCGATCTCCTGAGTTTTACACGGTGCTGCCTCTCGAACAGCTGATGATCTGTATAGAGGCAGACTTTATTTTCATGATCTACGAACCCTTCGTGCAGCGAAGCGGTGATATATTCTACAAATGGCTTCCGGCATCCCTGACTTTCAAAGATCTCATCCAGACGGTTTATTTGCGCAGTATTTTCACTCAGAATACATACTCTGTATCCGAGTGCCTTTTTTTGGGTTATATCCTGAACCAGCCACTCAAAATTCTTATTAAATACAGGCTGCGGAATGGTTTCATACACTACTTTCCTTTCCGTTTTTTCAAAACCGCCTGTAATAAATTCAGGTAACCCGGAAAAAAGACCCTGCAACGAAACTCCATTATTCCAGATAACAGCCCCGGAGCCTAAGGTATCTCCAAGGGATTCCACGCCTTCCATACAGGAGATAATGTTTATGGACTGCCTTTGTTCTATGGATTGTTGTGTATTATAATCGAAAAGACGAAGATTTTCTACTTCGTCACCGAAAAAATTAATGCGGTACGGTCTGTTTTCTCCATAGGAAAAAACATCAATTATACTTCCTCTTATTGCAAACTGTCCCGGTTCACTTACAAAATCAACTTTGGAAAATCCCTGAGAAAAAAGACATTCTTTGATAAAATCATGTGAGAGACGGTCTCCGGTATGAATAAACAGACTGTTTTCAGCCAGAGCTAAGGCAGAAGGTATTCCTTCTTCGAGTGCCTGGGGATATGAGACAAGGACCAGATCGTCAGGTTTTTGCAGACAACGCATTACTTCCTGCAATGCAGCCGTTCGCTGGACCCGGTAGGACTCATCAATTCGTTTGGATAATCCGGCGCCCCTGTACGTAGCGGGATAAAAGAAAACCCTTTCATAACCAAGCAGTGTGGTCAGGTCGTCCGCTGCATATGACGCCCTCGCAACGTCTGCTTCGGCCACAATATGGATCCTGCCCGACCCTTTCCTGACGATTGAAGCCAAAGGAAAGTAAACAGCAGAGCCGGAAAGACCTTCCAGTGCCATTTTTTTATTCCCGTTGGGGGCTGACTCCTCTTCCAGAAATTTTAACAGATCCTCTACGTTATAGTCTATCATACACCTCACAGATGTGCAAAGATATCTCTTTATACATCTCCTCAATTTCTTTCGTTGCTATTTTTTTTCCTGTCAAACCCTCATTTTCGAGCCGGGAGAGCGTCCTATCATATATTTTGAACAATTCATCTTCCAATAGCCGGAGTTGTTGCATATAGCCTTTCCCGGTCGTATTATAAATCTGTGTGAAATGCATATACCTGGATCCGTTGCCTCTCTTAATGGGAAATGTACGGTTTTTCAAACCTACAGCCCATTCACAAAGAATTGAATTATCTGATTGCTTTCTTTTTATAAGCAATCCGGGCTGTTTTTCGCCCATTTGTACCCATACAGGAATACAAACACCGGCCGGCGGGTAGCCTAAAACGGTCCACATGGTTGTTTTAAGTGGATCATCGCCATTTTTTACGCCTTCTATAACAATGGAACATGACGAAGATTTTCTGGGTATAAAATCCTGATCTATAAACCAGCCTCTGCCATTTTCCGGAGAGAATTCCGGATCACACAGATTGTAACCCAGAAGCGAATGATAAAAAGAACGGGACAGATTGTTGAATATCCATTGAGGAGTAAACTGACCCGTCACAGCCTTTTGTCCGAATATTTCAGTTGCGGTCTGGTATCTGATATACCCCATACCTTCATTAATTCTCCCCGAATAGGAGAAATTTGTATATATCAGATATCCGCCCGGAGCAACCCGCGGATCGTTAACATCTGTCTTAACCCATGAATGATTATTCACTTCATAATAAGCAGCACCCCCAAAAGCATCTATAACACCAAAATTTGCTTCCACACCCATTGGTTTTGAAAGTGTATCGAGCATTTTTTCAAAATCCGGCAGCGAGCCACAAATCTCTAATGCCTTGTACATTAGAACACCTTCCTTATCCATTTCTTTGACGTCATCGTCCTTTAAATTGTACGAAGCCGTGTTCATAATAGAAAAGCCGGCCGCATTGGTTCCTGTCCAGGCGACTCCGTCTTTATCGGGAGAATCGACCAACGCAATAAATGCATATTTTCCCTTATTAAAAAATTCTATTCTGTTTTGTTCCTGACCGGTATCACGGTGTTTCCACAATAACGGACGACCGTTTGCGGTGACTTTTCCTGTAATGATAGCAGATGTACAGGCATGTAAAGGTCCGGCATTGAATACTATTGTACTGTAAAATACAGCAAGAAAAACTATTATGTTTTTTAATGTTCTCATATGTCAAATTAAAACAGACTGTTTTTATCATTAACTGCTGTCATACCAAGGTGTTCATAAGCAAGCGCTGTTGCTTCCCTTCCACGGGGTGTCCGTTGCAGCAATCCTTCCTTTATTAAAAATGGTTCGTATACTTCTTCCAATGTGCCTATATCTTCACTTACAGCAGTGGCAATAGTACCAATTCCTACCGGGCCGCCTCTGAATTTATTTATAATAGTGGTCAATATCTTATTATCCATCTGGTCAAGTCCTCTTTTATCTATATTTAGGGCATCCAGAGCGTATTTAGTGATTGATGTATCTATGGTTCCGTTACCCTTAACCTGTGCAAAATCCCTTACTCTTCTCAATAAAGCATTGGCAATACGGGGAGTACCCCTGCTCCTCGACGCAATTTCCGTAGCGGCCTTTTCATCGATATCCACCTGAAGAATGGCTGCTGAACGCAAAATTATCTGCAATAATACCGGTGCATCGTAATATTCCAGATGGCACTGAATTCCAAAGCGTGCTCTGAGAGGAGCTGTTAATAACCCGCTTCTTGTTGTGGCTCCGACCAAAGTAAAGGGTTGTAATGACAATTGAACGGAACGGGCTCCCGGACCTTTGTCAATCATAATATCAATGGTATAATCCTCCATGGCCGAATAAAGATATTCCTCTACAACCGAAGATAACCTGTGTATTTCGTCAATAAAAAGTACGTCACCGTGCTCCAGCCCGGTTAATAATCCGGCCAGATCGCCGGGTTTATCCAATACGGGGCCCGAGGTGATCCTTAGTCCGACGCCCAGTTCATGTGCAATAATATGAGCCAGGGTAGTCTTTCCAAGGCCCGGAGGCCCGTGAAGTAATACGTGATCGAGCGACTCGCCGCGTAAAAGAGCGGCTTTTACAAAGACTTTCAGATTATCTGTAATCTTCTCCTGACCTGAAAACTGATTGAACTCCTGAGGCCTTATTTTTTCTTCATAATCTCCGTCGGTAACATCTTTTTGTTTGTGTGGATCAAATTTTTCCATGAAGAATATATATAATTACTTTTTTAATTTATTGTTTGTGTTTTTATTATTATCTGTTAATATGTTAATAAATATATATAATTTATTATATACCAATATTTTATTCTTATTAATTAATTATTTACCTGTTTAAAAAAGAGTGGATAAATGTGGAAAAAAGGACCGTTATCCACATCATCAGTTTTATTCACATCTTTTTGTTTTTTATCATCAGTTTATTTAACAATTTATTCACAGGAGAAGATATACTTATCAACAATAAGAATGAGGTAATCAAACCTTCTCCCAAAATGGCCAATACCGGATAGTATACCCTGTAATGAAACAAAAAAGGGGTGAAAAACAAGTTGCTAAGTTTCAGTAATGCAGTAAGAAGCGTTACGGCAATGGGAACCGAAATACGGTATCCCGATTGTATGAAAGCTTTCATAAGACAGTAAGCACCAAAAAAATACAACAGTATTCCGGGTGATACTTCGGAAAGATGCAGTACGTAGCCTGCAATGGCTTCCGTAAGACCCCAGCAGGCAGACCAAAATAATATGATTCGCAGAAATTTATTCATTGTACATGGGTTTTATTAGCATTTCTTTGGTCGCGGGTATAGGCAGTGATGTACCCCGTGCATCCTGTAAGGCCAGCCACACAGACAGTCCGTATATAAGAGGTGGTTCTCCAATGGCTCTTGAGTTTTGTATATTAAGAGGCTCGGGATTACCCTGATAAAGCATAATATGATAATTATCAGGAATATCATATATTCCCGGTATTTTATAATTATCAAGAGAATCTGTCAATAAACGGCCTTTGTTGTCTGTGATTAATTGCTCAAGAGTGCACCACCCTGTTCCCTGCATGAAAGCTCCGTGTATCTGTCCCAGATCAATTCCTCTGTCAATTGTTTTTCCACAGTCATGTACGATCCATACATCCATAATACGGTGAGTTCCTGTAAGCAGGTCCAGTTCCACACAGGCAACAGAAGTCCCCATTACATAATACCAATAGGGGCGTCCTTCCATGGTCTTCAGATCAAAGCCAATATTTTTACGCGTGTAGAATCCTTTTTCACTCAACGATTCACAAACCATATAGGCATGATTCACCAAAGAGATAAAAGAAATGAATTGATCTGTTTCCGTACAGGTTATCTGATTGTTATTCCAACAAAGAGTTCCTTTTTTCAGACCCATGAGCTCCAGGGCAAACGGGCTCAGGCGTTTTTTAAGTTTATCACAGGCGTCTTTTAAGGCGGCCCCGCCAAAATCAGTTCCTGTAGATGCTGCAGTAGATGTTGTGTTGGGAATTACCGAGGTGGTCGTATTATAGACCCTGATATGTTCCAGGGGAACACCCAGTTCTCTGTGGACAACGATTCTCATTTTATCATGCAATCCCTGGCCCATTTCTGTGCCCGCATGATGCAGGAGCACCGAACCGTCTTTATATATATTTATCAGGGCACCGGCCTGGTTAAGGAACGATTCATTGAATGAAATCCCGAATTTGACGGGAACAAGCGCCAGCCCTCTTTTAGTAAAAGCGTGCTTCCTGTTGAACTCAACGGTTTCTTTCCTTAGCTTTTTATAGTCGCTGTTTTTTATGACCTGGTTGTGTGCAGAACGTAAAATATTATGTTCCACTGTCATATTGCAGGGCGTTGTGTTATTTTTCTTAATGCCGTAATAGTTCTTTCGTCTGATAACGGCAGGATCTTTCTTCAATACCCGGGATATGGCAGTAATGGCCGATTCAATAACAGCAGCTGCCTGGGGAACCCCAAAACCGCGAAAAGCTGTACTGCTTGTCTTATTGGTTCTGCAGGCATACATTGTGGCCGAGAGGGCCGGAAGAAAATAGGCGCTGTCTGCATGAAAAAGACAGTGATGCAATACGGCAGAAGATACATCTTCACACCAGCCGCAGTCAAAAGCCATTGATACTTCATATGCCAGAATCTTCCCTTCTTTGTTAAAACCCACTTTCCAGCGTGCTTCTGCAGGATGGCGTTTTCCGCTCAGGCACATATCCTGCTCTCTATCAAGGATCATTAAAACGGGCTTTCCCGTCTTCCAGGCAAGTAATGAAGCCCAGGCGGCTGTCCATGAGCCCTGGCTTTGTTTTCCCCCGAAGCCACCCCCAAGGCATCCGGCTTCTATCTCAATCATAGAAGCGGGAAGAGAAAGTATTTGTGAAACAATGCGTTGATTATCGGTGGGATTCTGGGTGGATGAACGAATGAAAAGGCCACCCTGGCATAGAGGAACGGCGTAGGCAGATTGCGTTTCAAAATATACATGTTCCTGTCCGCCGGTGGATAGCATGCCTTCTGCCTGAAAGGGAGCCTCCTGCATAGCCTTTGCCGGATTGCCGCGTGTGAGGATCAGCGGATCAAACAGAAAATTTTTCTTATCCATGGCTTCCTTCAGGGTAAGTACCGGGTCCAATTCCTCCCATTCCCATTCTATAAGAGATGCGGCGTTTTTTGCCATTTCTAAGGTCCGGGCGGCAATGAGGCATACAGCCTGTCCCAGATACCCGCAAACAGTGCCTGTAGGCATCAGGCAGGGTTCGTCCGAGGCCACAATACCCATCTGATTGGTCCCCGGAATATCTTCTGCCGTGAGAACTGCCTGAACGCCCGGTGCGGATTTAATTCTGGACAGATCACACCTGACAAGTTTAGCCCTTGCATAAGGCGAAGTAATCACATAAGCTTTCAGACTGGAAGCACTGACATCCATATCCGGGATATAGTCCGTGGTTCCTGAAAGGTGTGAGGCTTCCCTGTATTGAAACATGTCCGGGTTATTCATTTTGCTCACTGTATTTCTGATATAAAGAAATCAACATGTTTTTGGCTGTGTCCATACGGAATTGTTTACTTCCGCGCAGGTCTGAAAGAGGTTCAAAATCTGCAGCAATACTATTGGCTGCTTTTTTACAGTTAGACAGAGAGAATACTTTCCCTTTCAGGAACTTTTCTGTCTGTCGCGCATGTGCCGTTACAGCGGCCATTCCTCCGTAAACAAGTCTTACGGAATGACATTTTCCGTTTATAAGTTCTATGGCTGCGGCCAGACAGACCGAAGAAATGTCCATATTTTTTCGCCGGGATTGTTTAAACGCGGCATAAAAAACATTTTTTGCCGGCCTTTCAAAACGAGCGGCAAGGATAAGCTCACCGGGCTTCAGATCTACCTTTCTGTAATTGAGCATAAAACGGTCGCAGAACACTTCACGGATACTATCAGGGCCCATAATGATACATACCGCGTTGTGCGCCATGCACAGGGGCATAATATCTCCCACGGGAGAACCGTCGGCAAGGCTCCCTCCTATTGTGGCTTTTCCACGTATCTGCTCCGATGCAAAATCCTCGAGATAAGGGACCATGTAAGGGAAATGTTTACCGAGCAAAGTACTCATATCTTTAATGGTACAAGAGGCTCCCAGCGTAATAGAATCTTCTGTTTCTTCACATGCCAGCATTTCTTTAACATGAGATACATCTATAACGGATTTCCTGTAAGTCATTCCGCTGCCGGTAAGTCCCCCGGTTAAAGGCAGGTGCGGATAGTCTTTAAGGAGTTCTTTCAATTCTGTCAGACTGACAGGCCGGATATAAGATTCGTCGTTTTTTCTCAAATGCAGACTGTTGTTCTCAATGACCGGGAACAAAAGAGGTTTTTCGTTCTGCTTAATGATTACTCCTGCTTTTTCAAGTGACAGGGCCGCCTGTAGTATGGTCGTATAGCCTGTGCACCGGCACAGGTTCCCCGACAGAGTACGTTTAATAAATGCAGGTGTAAAAGGATAACCGTTTTTTATATGAGAATAAATGGAGAGAACCATACCGGGAGAACAAAATCCGCACTGACTGGCCCTTTCCTTCAAAAAAGCCTCTCTTATTGGTAAAGTGTCCATACAATCTGCCGGTGCTTCAATGGTAAGCAGATGATTGCCGTGAAGTTCGGCAAGAGGCAACAGGCAGGAATCGAGCGCCCGGTAATTACATTCTCCCTTACTATCCGTTTGGGATGCAAGTATGACCGTACAGGCGCCGCAGTCTCCCTTACCGCACATTTCTTTTGTTCCGGTCAGCTTTTCGTAATGACGGATGTAGTGTAAAACGGAACAGAAAGGAGAAGGACTTTCCGGTTTTGAAAAATCGATTTCCCTTTCTTGGCCGTTAATACAAAAGCGGAGAATGTTCATAACACATTATTTATCTATCCTCAGATCCTGGATATAGGATGTCAGGAACATATTTCCTTTGTCAAAGCATAATTTTACGGCTTTCACAGGTCCCTTGGGGGCGAATACACATCGCCCGTCTTTCCATTCTGAACCGGAAGGTACAAAGTCGAGGCCGTCTGCTGAATACTCTACATGTGCATAATCGGCCGGATCTATATCCACACCGGGCAGTCCGGTAAGTACTGATATCCGGCCTGCGGTAACGGGCGATTCAAAAGTATACAGAATATATTGCCCCTCTTCAAGCGGTTTCACGACTCTCAGATACGTATTGAAGTCATTATCTTCCAACACAGTATACGGAGTCTGGGGATGAATCGCTACGTTTCCCGTCACCCGGGTAACGGGCCGCTGGTAACGATCATAAGGAAGATCGACTTCACGAACTATACTGCGGATACGGTTTCCATAGAATGAGGCGAAAAGGTATTTTTCCGGGTTATCCGTAGAAATGGGTCCCGTATAGAGAGGAGAACGTCCGTCAGGTTCACTTCCGTCGCAGGTATAGCGGATGACCATCCAGGGATAATCGGTTCGTGCACAAATATAACCGTTCACATAGGCAGCATCGGGATAGGGTATCCGGAAATTAATGCCCATATAGTATAACCGTTCAAAATGTGTTTGGGAAAGTCGTTTGTTAAAATCTTCCCAAACCCTGTTCTCCTGTGGACTCCAGGCTACTTCTGCCAGGGCGCAAAGCCTGGGGTAGGTTTGATATTCGGCAATACGTGCGGGTTTGTCCAGCATCTCGGCCCAAAGGCCTCCCTGAACGCCCATAACCAGTCTGGCTTCCTCGGGTGTCAAACCGGGTGTTTTTATTGGATCGAGCGAATAGACTTTTTCCAAATCAATTATAGCAGCCCACATTAAGCCTCTTTCATGAATGGTTTGCTTCATGTCAAGATAGCAATAGGCAGCAGGCTGCGCAATAACACGGTATCCCTTCGAAGTGGCCTCTTTGATCTTATCTACGCGCTGCCAGGCATGGATTATCACATCTTTCCGATCAAGCTCCCCGCCTTCCATTACCTCGTCCCACCCTATCATCGTCTTTCCGAATTTTTTAAGTATTTTTTGCATACGTCCCATAAAATAACTCTGGAGCTCAATGGGTTCGCTCATGTTGTGAGAATGCATGAAATCCCGGCAAAGAGAACAGGCAGACCACTGGCTTGTTACCACTTCGTCACCTCCTACATGAAAATATTTTGAAGGAAAAAGCGACACCATTTCCCGGATGATATCTTCCAGCATTTTGTAGTTTTCTTCTCTTGTGGCGCACCATACGTTATGGCTGACTCCCTGAATGCTAAGTTCTGCTTCTCCGCTGGTATTACAAAGGATCTCAGGATAAGAACCGGTAGCGGCTTTCCCATGTCCGGGCAGATCAATCTCGGGAATAATCTCTATATGCCTTTTAGCTGCATAGGCAACTATATCTTTGATTTCCTGCTGAGTATAGAAACCTCCATACCTTTCTCCCGGGTGTCCGTAAGATGTCGCCAGGACCTCTCCGGGTCCCCTCCAGGCTCCTTTTTCAGTGAGCAGGGGGTATTTTTTGATCTCCAAGCGCCAGCCGTTGTCGTCTGAAAGATGCCAGTGGAAACGATTGAGTTTGTGTTTTGCCATCCAGTCTATGTATTGCTTTACATAAGTAACCGAATAGAATTGGCGGCTTACGTCCATCATCATGCCCCTGTGGCTGAACCTGGGATAATCTTCAATTAAGATACAGGGAACGGCGCAGCTCAGCGAGGGATCGTCCTGGTCCGGATGATAAACCGGTTCATAGACATATGGCGGAAGTAATTGAAGCAGGGTTTGTACCCCGTAAAAAAAGCCGGCTCCGTTCGAGGCGGAGATTATTATGCAGGTTGGGGAGACTTCCAGAAAGTACCCTTCTGCGGGAACCTCCGTAGCATCTTTCAGATCGAATATCAATACATTCCCGGAAGGTTGCGTATTGGTGTATACGGCATTAATACCCATGGAAGGACCTATGGTTTCGAAAAAATAGACAGCTGCATCTGCGGCAGTTTTCTTTGCCTGGGGAGCGACATATACCTTAAGTGAGTTATTTAACGTAAATACTCCTTCTTTAAGGGTCGTTTTTACGGGAGCGGGAACCAGATGAATAAGTCCGGTCATGAAGATCAGAAATAAGGTGTTCATTTATTGGTTGTTATTAATTTTCCGGAATAAGTAATACCCTGCCGGTTACTGCTTATAAGCGAAATACCGCTGCTTCCTCCGGCAGAGATCGTCACTGTAAAATTATAAGTTTCGTTACCGGTTGTTGTGGCGTCAAAAGTGAATGTATAACCTTTCTTATTGTTTGTCTTCTGTTTAATGTTTGTTTGATAGTCTGTCAATTCGACAGCCAGGTTTCTGGGGTCGGCAGGGGCAGTGTACGAGCGGCCGAAATATGGCAGGTATGTAGTTACCTTATCGCCGTCAATTTTCATTTTATATGAAGGAAACAAATTCCGGGAAGCGCCCTGCATGGGGTTGGCGTGGTCAATTTCTATAGTAAACGTACCGCTTTCAACGATTTCTCTTACTACGTTTTCCAAAGAATCCCGCCTGGCAGCCCTTTCGGCTTTCCTTGACTGAGCTGAAACAGGAACAGCCATAAGGCACAAAAGTACAACGCCTATCAACGAATTATATAACAATCTGTTTTTCATAGTGTTTATTATTATTTTTCCGGGTATATCAAATATTGTTTTCTTTCTGCTTTAAAAGATTCAAGATCGTCATGCCATAAGGCGGCGATTTCTTCTGCCGATTTACCTTCCAGGATCATGGGACGGGCATAGTCCACGCCCACCAGTTTCTCGAAATAATCGGTGAAGAAAGGAGCTCCGGCAAGATCTGTCTGTTGCAGGTTACGGTAGGCTTCAATAACGTATTTAAGTGTAAAGCCTTCTTCCCAGATAACTTCGTCGGGCGGTGAGGTTCTCAGATCCACTCCATAGCACAGATTGCCATTTTGCGGAGGATTGCCTGCACCAGGCCTGGGTGAAGGCGTGAATGAAAAAGAATAACCCTGCATCCGGGGATGTCCGTAAACCTGAAAAGGAAATTCGGTACCACGTCCAAGGCTGACCGGAGTAGCCTCGAACGGACAGATGGACGGATACAGATAGATGGAACGGTTATTTGGCAGATTGGGAGAGGGTTTTACAGGTAGAATATAGTGGATGGAGTGTGAGTAATTCAGACAGGGAACAACGGTCAGATCTGCCTGCAGGCTGTCTGGCAGCCAGTATTTCTTGTTGATCATGCAGGCCAGTTCCCCCAGTGTCATTCCGTGTACAACGGGTATTGGGATAATTCCTACAAATGAACGGTATTTCATATTAAGAACAGGTCCGGAAACAATATGACCGTTGGGGTTCGGACGGTCCAGCACAATCAGCGGAACTTTATTCCTGGCACAGGCCTCCATATAATAATACATTGAGGAAAGATAAGTATAGAAACGCAGACCGACATCCTGGATGTCAAATACGGCCACATCGATTTGCTGCATGATACTGTCTGAGGGCATAAAATTTTGCCCGTAAACAGAAACAATGGGAATACCCGTTAATGGATCCGTATCACTGTCTATATATCCTCCTGCATCTGTATCTCCTCTAAAACCGTGTTCCGGGGCAAAAATCACTTTTATATCCACGCCCAGGGCCGTGAGGCTGTCTACAAGGTGTGTATTGTCGATAGTAGCGGTATGGTTGGTAAGGATGCCAACCTTTTTACCCTTGAGCAGCGAAAGGTAAGCGGTTGTGTTTTCCGCTCCGGCGCGCAGTTCCTGTTTTATGGGTACATTGCCACATGCGGCCGTAAACAGTAATCCTGCAGCGATACCTAATATTGACAAGCTTTTCATGTGTATTTTATTAGATAAATTAACGTACTAAGTTAGGAAAAAATTGCATCTCGGCATTGTTTTGTATTTTTGTACAACTAACAACATACCTATGGAGCATATACCCGATGCGCATATTCCGGCAGGACCCCTGGAACAGAAATGGACCCGCCATAAAGCTTCTCTTAAACTCGTGGCCCCTAACAACAGGCCCGGTATGAAAGTAATTATTGTGGGGACCGGCCTTGCGGGAGCATCTGCCGCTGCGGCATTGGGAGAACAAGGTTATAATGTAAGTGTTTTCTGCATAAGCGATTCTCCCCGGAGGGCTCATTCGGTGGCCGCGCAGGGTGGTATCAATGCGGCCAAAAATTACCAAAACGACAACGATTCTGTGGAACGCCTTTTCCTGGACACGCTGAAAGGCGGAGATTACAGGGCAAGGGAAGCAAATGTTTACCGTTTAGCTGAATTAAGCAATTTTATTATAGATCACTGTGTTGCACAAGGAGTTCCGTTTGCACGAGACTACGGAGGATACCTGGCCAACCGTTCTTTTGGAGGGGCACAAGTCAGCCGCACCTTTTACGCCCGTGGCCAGACCGGCCAGCAATTGCTTTTGGGGGCTTATTCTTCTATGAACCGTCAGGTAGCCCGAGGTACCGTGAAAGTTTTTTCCCGGTACGAGATGATGGATTTGGTTGTTATTGACGGAGAGGCAAAAGGAATTATTGTGCGCAACCTGGTGACCGGAGAACTTGAGCGTTTTGCTGCCCATGCTGTTGTGCTGGCAACCGGCGGATACGGCAATGTCTATTTTCTCTCTACTAATGCCATGAATTCCAACGGGTCTGCTCTGATGCAATGTTACCGGCGCGGTGCATTGTTTGCCAACCCATGCTTTGCCCAGATACATCCTACCTGTATACCGGTACATGGAACACATCAGGCAAAACTTACCCTTATGAGTGAGTCGTTAAGGAACGACGGCCGGATTTGGGTGCCCAAAAACAGGGAAGAAGCAATGAAATTACGTAAGAAACAAATCAGGCCGTCTGAAATTCCTGAGAATGCGCGTGATTATTACCTGGAAAGACGTTATCCTGCTTTTGGGAACCTGGTTCCCCGCGATGTTGCCTCCCGTGCAGCCAAAGAACGTTGTGATGCCGGATTTGGGGTCAGTGAAACGGGTTTGGCCGTATATCTTGATTTTTCAGATGCCATAAAAAAACAGGGATATAAGGTGATCTATGAACGTTACGGTAATCTTTTTGACATGTACGAAAAGATTACCGGTGAAGATCCCGTCAAAGAACCAATGATGATTTATCCTGCCATGCACTATACTATGGGCGGGTTGTGGGTTGATTATAATCTCATGACTACTATCCGTGGACTTTTTGCTATTGGCGAAGCAAACTTCAGTGATCACGGAGCCAACCGGCTGGGTGCTTCGGCGCTCATGCAGGGATTGGCCGATGGATATTTCATTCTTCCATACACTCTGCCGGATTATCTTGCAGGAAAAATAGGGGAGAAGGACCTTGAGATCTCTCACCCTTCTTTTGATACCACCCAGAAACAGGTACATGAGCGGATCATGCGTCTGACAGGCAATAGCAGCACCATACCTGCAGATATTTATTATAAGAAACTGGGAACTATAATGTGGGAATATATTGGTATGACACGTACTGCTTCCGGTCTTCGCAAAGCCATGGAACAATTAGATGAGCTTAAAACCGATTTTGCTGCCGGTGTATGTGTTCCTGGTTCACAATACACATTGAATCAGGAGCTTGAAAAAGCCTTAAGAATAGCCGACTTTATTGATCTTGCCCGTCTGATGGCTTTTGATGCACTGGCCAGAGAAGAATCCTGCGGAGGTCACTTCAGAAGCGAAAGCCAGACTTCAGACGGAGAAACATTGAGAAATGACAGGGATTTCATGTATGTTGCCGCATGGGAATATCTGGGAGATGACCAAAAACCTGTATTGCACAGAGAAGAATTATCTTTTGAATTTGCGCAGGTTGTTCAACGTAATTACAAGTAAATATGAATTTTACATTAAAAATATGGAAACAGGCAGATGCCAGGTCCAGAGGATTATTTCAAACGTATAGGCTAAATGATATTACAGGTGATACCTCTTTTCCTGAAATGCTTGATATTCTTAATAATATACTTATTGAAGCAGGGGAGGAGCCTGTTGCTTTCGATCATGACTGCAGAGAAGGAATATGCGGCGCCTGCGGCTTGTATATCAACGGGAGGCCCCACGGTCCCGATGATAGTATTACTACCTGTCAGTTATATATGCGAAAGTTTGAGGACAACGCTGTTATATACATTGAGCCATGGCGCAGTAAAGCTTTTCCGGTAATTAAAGATCTGATTGTTGACAGACGTGCCTTTGATAAAATACTGCAGGCTGGCGGATTTATAAGTGTTAATACAGGTTCTGCTCCGGAAGCGCACACTCATCTGGTCTCTAAGAAGCAAGCTGACTTAAGTATGGATGCTGCCTCGTGTATAGGTTGTGGTGCGTGTGTGGCTGCCTGTAAGAACGGTTCTGCCATGTTATTCGTAGCCTCGAGGGTAAGTGCCTTAGCGAATCTGCCCCAGGGGAAGACCGAGGCATGTAGCCGTGCCAGGGCAATGGTAGCCAAAATGGATGAACTGGGTTTCGGATCCTGCACCAACAACGGGTCATGTCAGGCGGAATGTCCCAAAGACATTTCTATTGCTCATATTGCCCGTCTGAACCGCGAGTTCTTGTATTGTAAAAACCCAGGCCCTCGATAGAGAATACGATACCCGAGAGGACGGAAGAAATGAGGTCTGTGTGTTGGGGATAGTGCTTTTCAATGAAATCCAGTAAAACGGCTTTCATGTAAGGTGTGGAATAGAAAATTTGCATGGAGGACCCGTCTGCCTGGCAGGGGATTGTATAAGAACGGCCGTAGTTATCGGATAGTTTCAGATACAATATATTTCCGGCCAGTTTATAGCCTCCGGTCCTGGTAATACCGGAACTGAAGACCAAAGTGTAGTTACCGGAGTAGGGGTCTTCAGAAGAGGTGGCAGATACAATAATGGTAGAAGGCTCTTTGATAAGTAATCTGATATCCTGATAATTTTCTGTGATAAATGGGATAAATTGTTGCAGCTTTGATGCATCCCCGGCATCGATTGTAATGGATACATTTACTCTTGAGGTATCTATCTGCCAACTCCCCTGATACACGTTATCTATGTATTTTGAGGGATTCTTTGTACAGCTGTGGATAGAACCGCATAGTAAAGCTGTTGCCGTTAATAGAGTTATGACTGTTTTATTACTCAATATGTCGTCTGTTTACAGAACAAAAATAATAAATATTTAATAATGAACTCTTTTACTATTCTTCAAGACATTCCGGTCCGTGTTTTCGATACAAAGACGGATAAAACCCCAATTGTGCTGCTTCACGGGTACCTCGAAACCATAGAAATATGGGATAGTTTCTTCCCGTTGCTTAATGAAAACTTCCGGGTTATTCTTTTTGACCTGCCGGGCCATGGCATGAGTGGCAGTTATGATATTAATACCATGTCTCGACAGGCGGCAGTGATCAAAGCTTATCTGGACAAAGAAAGAATAACCTGTATTGCTCTGGCCGGACATTCCATGGGAGGGTATGTGGCTCAGGCTTTTACTTTGGATTATCCCGATACTGTCCGCTCCCTGGTTCTCATTCATTCTACACCTTTCTCTGATTCTGAAGAGAAAAAATGCATGAGAGAACTGGAAATCTCTCAGATTAAAGCCGGTAAATTGCAAGATGTAATTGAGCGTTTTATGCCATTGGTATATGCACCAAAAAATCGTAAACCATTTGAGGAATTTATTGACGAAGCAATAGGAGCAGCCATGGTGCACGAACCGGAGGGCATTATTGCTTCATTAAAAGGCCTTATGGAACGACCTTCCTATGAATCTCTGCTATTACAATTAAAATGTCCTCTTTTGTTTTTCTTTGGGACTGAAGATCAATTCATTACTTTGGACCGAGCCCGTTATTTATTTGATGCATATCCCAAAGCAAATTCCATTTTTCTTGAAAACAGCGGTCATCAGGGATTTATTGAAGAACCAAAGGTTGTTGCCGAAGCTATTATCAGTCTTTGTTCCTGATAATTACCAAAGGAAATTTCCGAACGGGTACCTTCCTGCCTGGATCTCGGCTACGATATTATACAGATCCTTACGTAGTTTGTCAATGTTTATCTTCTCTTTGGCTGAAATAAAGAGGCTCGGAGTATGGATTTTAGCCATCCATGTTTCCCTGAGTGTCTGAATGTTTCCCTGGTACAGATCAATTTTGTTAAACACAAGAAATACAGGTTTTTCTGAACATCCAATTTCCTGTAATGTTTGGTTTACTACCTGCATCATTTCCTCAAAATTGGGATGCGAGATATCCACCACGTGAATAAGCACATCGCTTTCACGCACTTCATCGAGTGTGCTTTTGAAGGATTCCACCAATTGGGTAGGCAGTTTTCTTATAAATCCAACGGTGTCGCTTAATAAAAACGGAATATTTTCGACTACTACTTTTCTGACCGTTGTATCGAGAGTGGCAAACAATTTATTCTCAGCAAAAACATCTGTTTTTGCAAGCAGATTCATGATAGTGCTTTTTCCTACGTTTGTATAACCTACGAGAGCGACTCTGACTAATGAACCTCTGTTACTTCTTTGTGAAATCATCTGGCGATCGATCTTTTTGAGTTGATCTTTCAGGCGGGCGATCTTATCAAGGATAATCCTTCGGTCAGTTTCCAGCTGTGATTCACCCGGGCCCCGCATACCAATACCTCCGCGTTGTCTTTCAAGGTGGGTCCACATACGTGTAAGGCGAGGCAAAAGGTATTGATATTGTGCCAGTTCAACTTGTGTTTTAGCATATGCAGTTTTTGCACGCTGGGCAAAAATATCCAATATCAGATTTGTCCGGTCCAGAATACGACACTCCAGTTCTTTTTCCAGGTTTCGTAATTGCGAACCGGACAGCTCATCGTCGAATATGACTGCGGATATTTCCTCTATCTTAATATATTCGGCTAATTCCTTAATTTTACCACTGCCTATATAAGTGTTCTGGTTTGGCTTTTCAATTTTTTGTACAAAACGTCCATTCGCTTCCAATCCGGCCGTTTCTGCTAAAAATTCCAGTTCATCCATGTATTCATTGAACAGTAGTTCATCCGTTCCCGGACGAAGTATACTTACAAATACTGCTTTATCTGTCTTTTTTTCTTTTTCTGTATCCATCTGATGTAAAAAAAAGCGCCCTTGTTCCGGAGCGCTCTGTTTAATCCATTGTAATAAACTCTAACGTAACTGGAAGTTCAAAGGGAAATTGTATTTTACCTTTACTGCTTTATCGCGTTGTCTTCCTGGGGTCCATTTGGGAGATGAGGAAACTACGCGAACGGCTTCCTTGTCTATGGACGGGTCTACGCCACGCAGAACTACTACGTTTTTAACAAATCCGTCTGCATCTACAATAAAGGAGAGAACTACACGGCCCTGAACTCCGTTTTCTTTGGCGACCTCGGGATATACAATTCTTTCAAAAACCCATTTTGTAAAGGTATTTTCATCTCCACCCATGAATTTGGGTTTTTCTTCCACAATGGCCAATGGGATGGCTTCTTCTTCCACAACTTCTTCTTCTCCGGCGGAAGCAACATATTCTTTGATCTCTATCCCAAGCGAAGCATCGTCTTCTGTATTGATAACAATGTCTTCTTCAATGGAAATGTCGTCCTCAACAATCTCTATAACCTCAGAAAGTACAGGTGCTTTGGGCATTTCCGGAGGCGGCGGAGGGGTTTCCATGGTGATGGGGATCTGTTCTTCCTCAATTGTCATCTGGTTATTAGTATCCAGCATCGAGAGGTCTTTATCGTATGTTTTGTATTCAAATGCCCCTAATACAACAACCAGTGCGACAATCAAACCGAACTCAACGAACATTAACTTTTTGTTCTCAAGATCAACTTTTGGATTTTTTTTGGTTTCCATTTTTGTTATTTTAAATTATGTGGACCATGTCGGAATCGAACCGACGACCTCGTGCATGCCATGCAAGCGCTCTAGCCAACTGAGCTAATGGCCCGTCAGGGCTTGCAAATGTAAAAAAAATATTTTAAAAAACAATTTTGTACTTTTGGGGCGTCAAAAATCATGCTTTTATGATACTTTTTTACAATCAGGACGTCACTTACAAAGTATGCAATAGACGTGCCATAAAACATTGGCTTAACGACGTAATAGTAAGTGAGAAACACCATCAGGGTGATATTAATATCATCTTTTGTTCATCTGATTTTTTACGCAATATGAATGTTCGTTTTTTACAGCACGATTATTGTACTGATGTCATCACTTTTCCTTATGATGATGAACGACAACGTGTTTCCGGAGACGTTTTTATTGATATATATACAGTTAATGATAATGCCCTTTATTACGCGGTGCCTTTCGAAAACGAATTATTACGGGTAATGGTTCATGGAGTATTACATTTGCTTGATTACAATGACGGCAGCGTGGAAGAGAGTGTGATTATGAGATCTAAAGAGGATCATTACCTGTCATTATTTACAGAAGTTTACAGTGAGAGAAAATTATGATATAATTGTCGTTGGAGCTGGTCATGCCGGTTGTGAGGCTGCCCGTTCTGCTGCCTTATTGGGATCTAAAACCTTATTGGTTACTATGGATATGGGCAAAATGGCTCAAATGTCCTGCAATCCTTCTATTGGAGGTATCGCAAAAGGTCAGATCGTTAGAGAAATTGATGCATTAGGGGGCATCATGGGTCTTGTTACTGACCAAAGTACCATTCAGTTCAGAATGTTAAACCTTTCCAAAGGACCCGCCATGTGGAGTCCGAGGGCGCAGTGCGATCGAATGCTCTATTCTTCCGTAATGCGTTCCTGTCTTGAGAATACTAAGAATTTGCATATATGGCAGGATCAGGTTATATCCTTACTTTTTCAGAATGATATCATTTCTGGCATTCGTACTGAGCTTGGCATGGAATTCGGTGCACGTGCAGTTATTCTTACAAACGGCACATTTCTTAATGGCAAAATATTTATTGGACAGCATACCACTCCGGCCGGACGAATAGGTGAGCCTCCGGCAATCGGGCTTAGCGAACAACTCCGGTCCAGAGGTGTTATTGTTGATAGAATGAAAACCGGGACCCCCCCCAGGATTGATGGGCGCTCTGTTGATTTGCCTTCTTTGCGGACACAACCCGGTGATGCTCTTCCTCGTCGTTTTTCTTTTCTGAGTATTCCCTCTGAAATTCAGGCAAGGGGAGAACAGCGGTTATGTTATTTGTTATACACAAACCCCGAGGTACATGATACTCTACGAACAGGTTTTTCGGATTCTCCATTATTCAGTGGGCGAATTGCAGGAAAGGGGCCACGGTATTGTCCCAGTATTGAGGATAAGCTTAGAACTTTTGCCGGCAAGGACCAACATCCGCTTTTTTTAGAGCCTGAAGGCTGGAATACCAATGAATTCTATTTGCAGGGATTTTCTTCTTCACTTCCAATTGATATTCAATTCCAGGCACTTAGAAAGATTAAAGGGCTGGAAAATGCTGTTTGCTACCGACCTGCTTACGCTATTGAGTACGATTACTTTCCTCCGACGCAATTATCGCATTCTCTTGAAGTAAAAAATATACCTAATTTATTTTTTGCCGGACAGATTAACGGCACAACAGGATATGAAGAAGCGGCTGCACAGGGACTAATGGCGGGAATAAATGCGTACCACAAACTTAATAACATCCCGCCTTTCGTGCTGAGCCGCAATGAAGCCTATATTGGCGTGCTTATAGATGATTTGGTAACAAAAGGAGTCGACGAACCTTACCGTATGTTCACCTCCAGAGCTGAACACAGAATCCTGCTCAGGCAGGACAATGCCGACGAGAGACTCACTCAAATTGGATATAACCTGGGATTGGCTTCTAAAGATAGATATGATTTATTCATGAATAAGATTTCTGAACGAAATAAACTTCTTCACTTTTTTGAGTCTGAATCTCTAAACATTGAAGAGGCTAATCAAATTTTGAATATCGTGGGCTCCACTCCCGTTAATCAAAAAAAGAAATATACAGACTTGATATCAAGACCACAGGTAAACCTTTCGCACCTGCTCCCGTTTGTTCCACGTGGAACACTAGTTGATGATAATCCGTTGGCAGAAGAAATATATGAATCCGTTGAAATTGCTATTAAATATAAAGGCTATATAGAGCGTGAGGGCGCTTTTGCTGAAAAGATCCTTAGACTGGATAAGGTAATTATCCCGGACACCTTTGATTTTTCTTCAATGCGCTCGCTGTCTATGGAGTCAAGACAAAAACTCCAAAAGATACGTCCCCGAACAATAGGGCAGGCATCGCGCATACCTGGAGTGTCGCCTGCAGATGTATCGGTTTTATTGTTGTATATGGGGAGGTGATATTTACTAAGCGTTGTTCCACGTGGAACTTTCATAAAAGAACTGTAAGGTGCTTATTGTTAATCCTGGTGACGTGTTGTTTGATAGAAATGCTACTTATTCTTGTGTTGCACTTTAATTGAAAAATGTGCTACTTTTGTTGTTTTGTTTTATTTGTTTTTAAAGATATTTCCCGATTTTGAAACGTACTGTTATTTCCCTTCTCTGTATTATATTGTCTTGTTTTTGCGTCTTTGCACAAGGAACTGTGCAAACGGTTAAAGGCAGGGTAGTTGATGATGTGTCTGAACAGCCCTTGGTAGGTATTGCCGTTGTGGTGAATCGTGACGGCTATCTTACTACGTATACAGATATAGACGGATATTATAATATTCCTAACGTGCCCGTAGGTAAGATATCCATCCTGTTTTCCTGTATTGGATTTGAATCCATATCTATGAATGATGTCCCTTTGAATGCCGGTAAGGAACTCGTTCTGAATGTCACAATGAGAGAAGATGTGGTTGCGGTAAGTGAGGTTGTAATTACAGCCGAAAGAGACAAGCTGCGTCCTGTAAACGATATGGCTTCTGTGTCTGCCCGAACCTTTTCTGTAGCCGATGCACAAAGATATGCAGGGGCAATGAATGATATTTCCCGTATGGCACAGAATTTCGCCGGGGTGGGATCTCCTAGCGATTCAAGTAATGATATAGTGGTCCGCGGAAATTCTCCTTTTGGACTTTTGTGGAGAATAGAGGGGGTGGATGTTTATAATCCTAACCATTTTGCAGACGGTGGCGCTACGGGAGGTGCTATCAGTATGCTTAATGTTAATACACTGTCCAACTCGGATTTCTACACAAGTGCTTTCCCGGCAGAATATATGAATGCCTATTCGGGTGTTTTTGACATTCGTTTACGTGAAGGAAATTACGACAAACACGAATTCACGGGACAGATTGGTATCAACGGGGTTGAAGTAGGAGTGGAAGGCCCAATTTCAAAAAAACTGAAAGCGTCTTATATGGCTTCTTACCGTTATTCTTTCCTGGGTGTCTTAGCTTACCTTGGATTTGATTTTGGTACAGGGTCTGCTGTCCCGACTTATCAGGACTGGACTGCTAAAATAAATATTCCGTTGAAAAAGGGTGGTACTCTGTCTTTTTTTACTCTCGGGGGATTGGGTGATATCAGTATGGAAAACGGTGAGTCCGGTTTTTATACCTATGCAGATGATATAGCTTCACAATCATCCATGGCCGTCGCCGGAGTACAGTACCAGAAACCCATTGGACACAACCAATCCATAAAAATATCACTGGCATCGTCCTATTCATCTTTTGCCGCTCAGATAGATTCCCTTAATCCTGTTTCATTGTTGAAAGAACCCAGCCAGGATGCTTTGCTAATGCGTGAATTTCAAATGCTTCAGGCTGTTCATAATGTTAAGTTCAATTCTAAATTGTCTATGCGTTCCGGATTGTCCGGTAAAAGGCTTGCCTATAAATTCATATCCAACGATTATTCAAAAACAACGTATCCTAAGGATGTAAACGAGATAGGATGGACGTTTCAGCTACAGGCTTTTTCGGAGATCTCATACAGGGCTTCAGCTTCTGTGTCATTGGATGCCGGTGTTAATGCCCAGTTTCTGGTACTGAACCAAACCTGGAATGTAGATCCGAGAGTGGGTGTTACCTGGAAGTTGGCCCCAAAACACGAATTGACTTTCGGGTATGGGCTTCACAGCCAGTATCAGGGTTTGGAAATATATATGACCAAGTTGTTTTCCCAGGCGGTCGACAGTAAAATTTATCCCAACAAGTTCCTTGATATGACCCGGGCACATCACCTGGTATTGGGTTATCAGTGGAGACTGGCCTCTGCAACCCGGTTTAAGGCTGAGGTGTATGGACAATATCTCTACAATATTCCCGTTGACCTGTATGAGCCCTATTATTCCGTTATCAATCTGAGCGGTATGAATTTCGATAAATATGGCCGTGTCTATGTGAGCGAAGCTACGGGATATAATTACGGGCTGGAGCTGACAGTAGAACGATTTCTTGCAGATGGCTGGTATTATATGGGAACTGCATCCCTGTTCCAGAGTAAATTCAAGAGTATAGACAATATCGTCAGAAATACGCGTTATAATGGCAATTACGTGGCTAATCTTCTTGTTGGTAAAGAGTTGCAGCTAACCAAATCAACTACGGCCAATAATATCTGGTCTATGGGAGGAGACATAAAATTTGCGTTTGCCGGTGGCCAGCGTTATATTCCCGTTGACCTTGAAGCTTCAAGAGAAAGCGGTAGTACCGTATATATTTTTGAAGATGCCTATAAACCTCAATTGCCTTTTTATTTCAGAAGTGATATTAAGGTTTGGGCAAAGGTACATCAACGCAAAATTACGCATGAACTGGGAGTAGAGATCCGCAATTTCACGGATCGCAAGAACATCTATTCATATGATTATGACGTCAAACTCGAAGATATGAAGACTACTTACCAGACAGGTATTCTTCCATTGGGTTATTACCGGATCACGTTTTAGGAAAGAGTTAATCCAGGGGTAAGGCAAAAAAACTGTTGTCCGGAACGTAATTCCGGGCATCTTCTTTTTGTCTGAACCTTATCAGGCCTTGATTACGGCTCATATTCAGAGTTTTAGGAGAAGAGATAAAGGGTTTTTCTTCCCAGCCTGTCGGATGTGGATACATTAATCTGTCCGGACCAATGGATCCGCCCCTGAAAAGGCATTCTTTACAGGCAAAAGAAAACATTCCGGCCGGCCATACAAAAGCATTTCCAAAAACAGCTGCAGACCGGAGGTAATAATGATACCTTGCCTGTTCCGGTAAAACAGATTTTTGGGCAGATATTATGGCGCCAGGGATACGTACTGTCTGGCTGAACCCGCGTGCTTTATAGAAGGCAGATAATGCGTCTGAGACAGGAAAAAGCAGCAAAAAGGGGAAAAGATCCGAGATCTGCTCCAGTAATAAGGAACTGTAGCCTTTTTTTTGCATGGAGGGATGAGTGGCCACCCCATATACATACCGCCCCTCAGTGTATCCTTCGTGATCACCGCTACGCAGAAGAACGGGAAAAAGAGTCAGGCAGGCAAGTCCCTCGGGGTGCCAGTAGACGGTACCCAGGTTAAGGCAGTGGTCAATAATGAACTCGGTATATGCAGTGTCTTCATGAAAAGCAGCACCCCAAATATTCTGGAGCGCTGCTTTATCTGTGTATGATGCTTGCCGTATCATCCTTCGTAGATATCGGCAATCAATTTTTCGTAATGCTTATTAAGTTGATTTCTACGCAATTTAAGGGTTTGTGAAAGCAACTCGTTTGCGGTGCTCCACTCGTCGTTTATCAGACGGAAAAGCTTAATCTGTTCGTGGGGGGCCAGATTTTTGTTAACTCTTTCTATCTCTTTGTGTATTAGTTTATTGACTTCTCTGGTTTTATAAAGATTGTCAAGGTCCTGGAAAACCATCTTCTGGTGTGCAGCCCAGGCCTGAACCTGAACTGCATTTGGAATGATAATGGCTGCTGCTACTTTCTGATTGCTTCCTATGACAAAGGAACTTTCAATGTAGGGCGATTCGTTCAGTTTATTTTCGACCATTTGGGGTGCAACATACTTCCCGTTTGACAATTTAAATATCTCTTTCTTGCGGTCGGTGATCTTGAGATAAATGCCATTGACCATCTCGCCGACGTCGCCTGTATGGAACCACCCGTCGCTGTCAATAACCTGTTTGGTGGCTTCGGGATCTTTGTAATATCCCATCATCAGATGAGGACCGCGGGTAAGGATTTCTCCGTCCGGAGCGAACATTAGCTCGGTGCCGGTCATTACTTTTCCGACTGTACCGATTTTGCGAATTCGTTCTTTTGGGTTGTTCACAGCAATAACCGGGGCTGTTTCGGTAAGACCGTACCCTTCATAGATGTACATTTTGGCAGCGGAAAAAAGCCGGATGACACAGGCCCGGATGGAAGATCCGCCCGTAACAAGAAGCATTTCGTGCCCGCCCAGGTTTTGACGCCATTTGCTGTATACCAGTTTGTCAAACAGTTTATTCAATAAGACGCGCACAGGTGTGAGCCGTTCATAGTCAAACGTGTTTCCGAAATTCCAGGCCCACCGGTAGATAACTCTCTTAATACCTTTAAGACTCTTTCCGGCGTCTTCCAGTTTTTTGTACATCATTTCAATGACCCGGGGCACTGCGCAGAATCCGTCAGCCTTGATATCTTTTAAGTCACGTGCTATGGTACCCATGTTTTCTGCGTAATATATACTGATGCCAAGCGTCTGGAACTCATAATTCATGGTGCGTTCGTATATATGACACAAAGGAAGGAAACTCAGATAACGGTGGGAAGCATTTTTTTCCTGCCATGCAGCATGTCCTAAAAAGTTAAAAACAATGCTCCGGTGTGAATGCATTACGCCTTTAGGCGTGCCGGTTGTTCCGGACGTATAGATTATAGTCAGTAATGTTTCCGGAGTGATGGTTTCTTTGTTCCGGGAAATAACCGGTTCCCATTTGGATTTGTTTTCTTCTCCCAGTTTACGTACGTCGTTCAGGTTTTTTACGTTATCTACCTGATCTACCGTAATGATCACGGGAGGATTTTCCAGTTTGGCTATAATGGGTTCCAAATGTTTATAAAGGATAGCTGTCCCAATGATCACAACTTTGGCATCTGAATGAGGAATAATATGGAGGTAATCCGCTTCGCTCAAAGTAGTATAAACCGGGACATGAACCATCTTGGCCAATGAGGTGCCCATATCAATGAAGTTCCATTCGGGCCGGTTATTCATTACGGTAATTACTTTATCTTCTTCTTTAAGCCCCAGTTCAAGAAAACCGTATGCCAATAAATGGGAGATGTTTGCGTATTCGTCACAACTGTATGTTCTCCATTGTCCGTTGACTTTTCCGGCCAGAATATCGTCTTTCGGATACATCTTCTGAAGACGCTCCAAAAGATCGAACAAACGGGTCACTTTTACTTCTTCTTTCATAAGAGAATGTTTTTTAGATCGTTAACAAATTCATCAATAAAGGTTTTGCCTGTATTAAAGGAACACATCCACCGCACTTCGCCCGTAGATTCATCCCAAATATAGAAAAAATGTTTATCAAGCATCTTTTGGCAGCAATCTTCAGGAATTACGGCAAACACGGCATTGCTTTCCACTTTTTGTGTAATGTGAAGCCGGGGAATTCCCGCAAGCTGCTCCGCAAGATACCGTGCCATGTCATTGGCGTGCGCTGCATTCTTCAACCAGAGTCCGTCTTTGAAATAGGCCAGGTATTGAGCTGCAATAAAACGGCTTTTGGAAAAAAGCTGCATGGATTGTTTTCTGGTATACAAAAAATCATGTGCCGGACCTGGTGAAAAGAAAATAACCGCCTCGCCCATGAGCATTCCGTTCTTTGTACCTCCAAAAGACAATGCATCTACTCCGGCCCTGACGGTTAGATCTGCGGGGTCGGCATCAATTGCTGCCACCGCATTGGCCAGTCTGGACCCGTCCATATGCAGGAACATATCATGAGCATGTGCCAGATCTGCAAGTGCTTTGATCTCTTCCGGCGTATAAACCGTACCGAGTTCTGTGACCTGGGAAATGGAAATCACCTTTGGTTGGGAGTGATGCTGAAACCCAAAGCCGTGTAGTTTGGGGAGAATGTCCTGAGGCCGTAATTTGCCGTCAGAGGTGGGTATGTCAATGAGTTTGCATCCGGTAATACGTTCCGGGGCACCGCATTCGTCGGTGTTGATATGGGCAGTAGAAGCACAGATGATCGCATTATGCGGTTGAGTAAGCGCCTTTAGGCACAGGACATTCGCTCCTGTGCCGTTAAAGGCGAAAAAGACCCGGGTGCCGGATCCGAAAATACGTTGGAATTCTTTCAGGGCACCGGCTGTGTATTCATCTTCACCGTATGACGGCTGATAAGCGGTGTTCGCTTCTTCAATGGCCTGAATTATGGCCGGATGTATCCCTGAATGATTGTCGCTTCCAAAACTGATACGCATTGTATCTAGGCAATAAGTTGCGCGTATGCCTCGGGAGTGAGGAGTCCGCCAATCTGATCCGGATCGCTTATTTTAATCCTGATCATCCAGCCTTCTCCGTAAGGATCCTGATTTACCATTTCGGGGGCAGATTCCAGCGCCTCATTCATGGCTTCAACAGTGCCGGATAAGGGCATAAAAGCATCAGCAACGGTTTTGACGGCTTCAATGGCCCCGAATACTTCTTCTTTCTCCAGTGATTCGCCTACGGTCTGGATATCAATAAAAACGATATCTCCCAATTGGTTTTGTGCATAATCAGTAATGCCGATAACGGCCATTTCACCTTCTATTCTCACCCATTCGTGATCTTTGGTGTACTTAAGGTTTCCCGGAATATTCATATTTGAGTAAAATTTGGTTTGATTTTCTGGACAAATATAGCCAATTATAGCAGTCTACAAGAGCTTGAGAGCTCGCTTGATAAGATCTTCAAGTGAACCGGAGGGGTCTTCTTTATAAAGCCTGCCCAACACTTTTTCCACATTAGCTTTCGCAAAACCAAGAAGTTGCAACGCAGAGGACGCTTCGGCCACGGTATCGGACAAAGTGGAAACAGGCTCCGGTTCATCTCCCGGTTCCAGGCCCAGTTTAACCATTTTATCTTTAAGTTCAATAATCATGCGTTCAGCGGTTTTGGTGCCAATCCCCTTAATGCTTTTTATTCTGGCAACGTCTCCTGTCATGAGTGCGTTACGGATTTCTTTATTACTCATTGCCGAGAGGATCATACGCGCCGTATTGGGACCGACTCCAGATACGCTTATCAGCCGGCGAAATATTTCACGTTCGTCGCGTGTCGCGAATCCGTAGAGCAGCTGAGCGTCTTCACGCACAAGCAGATGAATCCATAATTTGATTTCAGTCTGTTTGTGGATGAGCGAGTAGGTTTGTAACGAAATAAGGATATCGTAGCCAATTCCGCCGGTTTCAACCACTGCCTGGGTCGGATTAACAGCCGTAAGTGTTCCCGTAATGTATTCGTACATATCAGTTGCTTTCAATGAGACGCAAATATACACCATTCGGAATGATTTTTCTATCTTTGGATCATGAATGAACCGGATATCAGGGCAGTCTTCCCGGCCCTGGAACAGAAAGTATACGGGAAACCGCTGGTCTACCTGGACAATGCCGCCACTGCTCAAAAACCGGAGAAGGTTATTGCCTTGTTGGACGAAATGAACAGTGGCGTTAACGGGAACATACACAGGGCGGTACATTTTCTGAGCGTCCAGTGCACCGAACGCTACGAACAGGCCCGGCGTGTTATAAAAAAATATATAAACGCCGCTCATGAACACGAGATCATTTTTACAAGCGGCACCACCGCTTCGGTGAATTTACTTGCGTATTCATTTGGTCAGCGATACATAAGGAAAGGAGACCGCATAGTGGTCACAACACAAGAACATCACTCCAATATCGTCCCCTGGCAACTGTTGTGTGAACGTACGGGCGCCGTATTGGAAGTCTGGGATATTGACGATTCGGGTGTGCTGGATCCCAAAAAACTGGAAGTCATTTTGGACAAATCCGGGCCGGCTCCCAAATTACTGGCAATGGCTCATATTTCCAATGTGCTTGGTTTGGTGAATCCGGTGCGCGATATTATACGCATTGCTCATCATTACAAGGTGCCTGTCATGATTGACGGGGCGCAGGGGATTGTTCACAGACGGGTGGACGTACAGGATCTCGATGCGGATTTCTATGTTTTTTCCGGCCACAAATTGTATGGTCCAACGGGAACAGGAGTGCTTTACGGAAAAGAAAAGTACCTGGAAGAAATGGGTCCCTGGCAGGGAGGAGGCGATATGATTGCCTCGGTTTCATTGACAAATGGAACAAAGTATGCCCCGCTTCCCATGAAGTTCGAGGCCGGCACCGCCAATTTTATTGGAGCTGCCGCTCTGGGAGCTGCCGTTGAATTCATGGATTCTATGGATGAATTGTGGCTCAAAGAACATGAAGAAACCCTGGTAAGCGAAACGGTTAAAAAATTGAGCGAAATAGAAGGGCTCACTTTATACGGTACCGCCGGGACCTATTACGGGCTTTCGTGGGAAAAGATCCCGCTGTTTTCTTTTTCCGTGGAAGGAGCACATCCCAACGATATGGCACTATTACTGGATAAGATGGGTATAGCTGTGCGCTCCGGGCAGTTGTGCGCCGAACCGCTTGTTGAGCGTTTGGGACAAACCGCCCTGCTGAGGATTTCCTTTGGTGTGTATAATACATTGGAGGAACTTGATTATTTTGCAGCATGCCTGAGGAAAGCGGTAGCTATGCTCAGGTGAGATTTTTAATACTTTTGCCCCATGACAATTAAAGAAACTCAAGACATCATTATAGAAGAATTCTCGATATTCCCGGACTGGATGGAAAAATACGAATACCTGATTGAACTGGGTAAAGGCCTGGAACCGATAGAAGAACGTGGAAAACAGGAGAAAAATTTAATAAAAGGCTGTCAGTCAAGGGTGTGGTTAGATGCTAAATATGAGGACGGAAAACTTGTCTTCAAAGCCGACAGTGACGCCATCATTACTAAGGGGATTGTCTCGCTGCTGGTACGGGTATTTTCCGGCCGAACGCCACGGGAAATACTGGAAGCCGACCTTACATTTCTCGATACCATTGGATTAAAGGAACATCTTTCTCCCACAAGGGCTAACGGTTTACTGGCCATGATAGAACAGATACGGATGTATGCTGTGGCTGCCGCAGCTGCAAAATAGATACGAACATGGAATTGGAAGATAATATCAAACGGGCACTTAAACAGGTATTCGATCCCGAAATTCCCGTAAACATTGTGGATTTGGGCCTGATATATGGTATTGAAACAGGTTCCCCGACAGAAGACGGCGTCCCTGTTACGGTGATTATGACTCTGACTGCTCCAAACTGTCCCATTGCAGACGAAGTGGTTGAAGATGCCAGAATCGCAGCCAGCCAGGTCCCCGGCGTTTCTTCAGCAACTGTCAGGCTGACTTTTGAACCGCCCTGGGATCCATCTATGATGAGCGAAGAGGCACTTCTTGAAACCGGCCTTATGGGAATGTATTAAGGCCGGTTTTCATGCATACTGTTTATCTTCTTCTGGGTGGTAATTTGGGTGATCGAGAATCCAACTTATCGGAAGCTCTCCTCAGACTCAACAGGGCAGGGCGGGTGGTTGCCGTATCGGCTCTGAGGGAGACTGAGCCGTGGGGTTTTGACACTTGGGTCCCGGCTTTTCTCAACCAGGCAGTGTGCCTGGAAACCGAACTCGATCCCGAATCGCTGCTGGCTGTATGCCTCGATATTGAAAAAGAACTGGGAAGGATGAGGGCTTCAGGTCAGTCAAACAAAGAAACCCACCGTAAATATGCCTCGCGTCCCATAGATATAGATATACTTTTGTACGATCATCTTTTCTATCATTCTGAAAATCTGGATATACCACATAAGCGTTTGCCGGAAAGACCGTTTGCCATAGGTCTGATAGAGGAGATTTTTCCAAAAAACGTATCTTTGACAGATTTTTACCCCAGATAAATATGACACAGGACGAATTATTCAGGAACATTATTGCACACTGTAAGGAATATGGTTTTATTTTTCCTTCCAGCGAGGTATACGACGGGCTCAGTGCGGTTTACGATTACGGGCAGAACGGCGTGGAGTTGAAAAACAACATCAAGCGGTATTGGTGGGATGCCATGGTTCGCATGCATGACAATATAGTCGGGCTCGACTCGGCCATCTTCATGCATCCCCGCATTTGGGAAGCCAGCGGACACGTAGGTGCGTTCAACGATCCGCTTATTGATAATAAGGATTCAAAAAAAAGATACAGGGCCGATGTCTTGTTGGAAGAATTCCTGGCTAAGATTGATGAAAAAATAAACAAAGAAATAGCCAAAGGGAAAAAACGTTTTGGAGAAAGCTTTGACGAGCAGCAATTTCGCGCTACCAATCCCAACGTGTTGCGGGAACAGGCAAAGGCAGACACAGTGCGGCAACAGATGATTGAAGCCCTTAAAAACAATGACCTGGCCGCTTTACGTCAGCTGATCATCGATTGTGAGATCGCATGCCCCGTTTCGGGGACAAAGAATTGGACCGAGGTTCGTCAGTTCAACCTTATGTTCAGCACCCAGCTGGGCAGTGTGAACGACGGGGCGTCCCAAATCTATCTTCGTCCCGAAACCGCCCAGGGAATTTTTGTAAATTTCCTGAACGTACAGAAGAGTGGCCGTATGAAAATCCCCTTTGGCATTGCACAAATTGGTAAAGCTTTCAGAAATGAGATAGTTGCAAGACAATTCATTTTCAGGATGCGTGAATTTGAGCAGATGGAAATGCAGTTTTTTGTACGCCCGGGAGATGAAATGAAATGGTATGAATACTGGAAAAAGATGCGTCTGAACTGGCATCTTTCGCTGGGTACGGATCGGGAAAAATACCGTTATCATGACCACGATAAATTGGCTCACTATGCCAATGCGGCCTGCGATATTGAATTTGATTTTCCCTTTGGATTTAAGGAGTTGGAAGGGATCCATTCCCGTACCGATTTTGATTTAAGCCGGCACGAGTCTTTCAGCGGGAAGAAAATGCGGTATTTCGATCCCGAGACGAATGAAAGTTATGTGCCTTATGTTATTGAAACATCCATAGGGCTGGACCGGACCTTCCTGTCGGTAATTGCTTCGGGATACAGGGAAGAGCAACTCGAGGGAGGGGAAACAAGAGTAGTTATGAGCATTCCTGCCGTACTGGCCCCGGTAAAACTGGCTGTGTTTCCTCTCATCAAGAAAGACGGACTGCCCGAGTTGGCCGAAGAGATCATGAAGGATCTGCGTCTTGACTACAACTGCCTGTATGACGAAAAAGACAGTATTGGGAAACGTTACCGCCGTATGGATGCTATCGGGACCCCTTTCTGTATTACCGTCGACCATCAGACTCTCGAAGACAGAACCGTTACACTCAGGGACAGAGATACCATGGTACAGGAACGGGTTCCTGTGAACACTCTCAGGGATATTCTTGACAGAAAACTGAATATCCGTTACTGGCTTGAAAAAATTGAACAATAAATACAAGTGCGTAAAGTATTCATAATTATTTTTATCGCTTACCTGGCCATTAACACGTATTTTCTTTTTTCTAAAGGAGATTCGCTTATGGATATCCAGAATAAAGGCTTTGTCGTCTGGGTTAGCACTGCTTTGGGAGTAAAACCGGACAAGACACTTCATATGATATTGTTTTTTCCCATGATCCCGCTTGCGTGGTTTGCTTTCAGACCTAAGTGGGACATTACAAAAGTGATAATTTTGTGGTCAGGGGTGATATTTGGAGTCCTTACGGAGTGGATACAGCATTATCTGCCTCATCGTACCGGAGATATTACCGACGTGGCGGCTGACATTGTGGGAAGCGTGCTGGGGATACCGCTTTTGTTGTTTTTCAGTTTGTTTAAACGCAAGTAAAACAATATACCATGAATGATATTATTCTATCCGGACTGCTCAATCTGTTTGCCTTGTTCGGAGCCCTGGCCCGTATTGACAGGGAAAAAGCCAGGGAGCTTATCTCGGCTTATCTGAATCAACATTTTGGGGTACGGCGTACCGAAACCTACCTGGGACTCTACGACGATCTGAGCGATTTGTACGAACATTCGCCCCAGCTGGACAAGGATAAAATAATCAATGGTATATGCGGGGGCTTGCGTAAAAAAGTTATTGCCGAAGAACAGGCGTTACTCCTGTTGCGTTTTATGGAGTTCGCTGCCGTCAACCGGGAGGGCTTCATAAACAACCGGGATGTTTTTCAGAAAGTTGCACAACAATTTGGGCTGGATGATATTCAGTTTTCAGATTTTTATGCTTTTGTACAGGACGAAAATACTGACCGTGTTATAACCTTATCTCCCGCCGGATTGGACGGCGTATTGCGGGTCATTGACCTGCCTTCGTTCAATAAGATGGCTTTCAGCTATCGGGGTACCCGGCTTGTATTGATGAACGATGTGCCGGTATTACCCGGGACTTTCCAACTCTGGCAGCAGAGCGGTGTGCTTAAAAGTCAACATATTAGCCCGTTATATTACAGTGCCGTTAAAGCTGCTTTTGAAAGGGATGGCAAGGAGGGTGCAGTCATACAGTTGGCAGGAAGAGATATAAATTTTCGTTTTCCTCACAGTGATAACGGAATGCACAATTTTTCCTTTACTCTTTATTCAGGACAATTGGTAGCCATTATGGGAGGCAGCGGAGTGGGGAAATCTACTTTACTGTCGCTTTTAAACGGGAACCTTAAACCCCAGGAAGGCGATATACTGCTCAACGGACATCCTATTTCAGATACGGAAGTTCAGAAACTTATCGGGTTTGTCCCCCAGGACGATCTGCTTATAGAAGAACTGACTGTTTATCAAAATCTTTGGTATACAGCCCGCCTCTGTTTCGACGGCATGGGTCCCGAAGAGATGGACTCACGCGTAATGTCTGTACTTACAGACCTGGGTCTTGCCGCGGTAAAAGACCTGAAAGTGGGATCGCCCCTCAACAAAACCATCAGCGGCGGTCAGCGCAAGAGGCTGAACATTGCGCTGGAACTCATTCGTGAACCGTCTGTTCTTTTTCTGGACGAACCCACCTCGGGACTCAGCTCATCTGATTCAGAAAAAGTGATTAACCTGCTTAAAGAGCAGACTTTTAAAGGGCGTCTGATTGTGGTCAATATACACCAGCCTTCTTCTGATATTTATAAATTATTTGACCGGCTGTGGCTTCTCGACAAAGGAGGGTACCCTGTCTACGACGGGAATCCCATAGAAGCCGTAACTTATTTTAAGCAGGCCGTGCATTACGCCGATGCCGACACCAGTATGTGTGACGTTTGCGGAAATGTGAATCCCGAGATCGTGTTGAATATCATTGAATCCAAATCACTGGACGATAGCGGACGGCTCACCGACGAAAGGAAAATCAATCCCCAGGAATGGCATCGGCGTTATCTCGACAGCAGGGATCTCCGAGACGAGATAAGAAATGATGCAGTCCCCCCTACAAGACAAAGAAAACCCAATGCCTTTAAGCAGTTCCTGATTTTTTTGCAACGGAACGTCCGTACCAAAATCACAAATACACAGTACCTGCTTATTTCTTTGCTCGAGGCTCCTCTCCTGGCGTGCGTAGTGGCACTGCTTACCCGATATGCCCCGGAGACAGGCTATACGCTTATGGAGAATAAAAATCTGGTGTCATTCTTCTTTATGGCGGTGATTGTGGCTATCTTTATGGGAATGAGCGTCAGTGCCGAGGAAATATTCAAGGATAAAGCCCTGCTTAAACGTGAGCGTTTCCTGAGATTGAGCCACAGCAGTTACATTACCTCAAAAATCATATACCTGGCAGTTCTTTCACTCATTCAGACGTTGCTTTTTATTTTGGTAGGACATGCGGTCATGGGCATTCACGGAATGCTGGGCATTTGGTGGATTATCCTTTTTGCGGCGGCTTTTCTGGCCAATCTGACCGGGCTGGTGCTTTCTCAGTCACTCAACTCAATTGTGGCCATCTATATCACAATACCTCTGCTGCTTATTCCCCAGATACTCCTTTGTGGTTTGGTTGTTAAATTTGATGACCTGACGCCTAACAGTAAAACCGGTAATGTTCCGGTGATCGGGGAAGTAATCCCTTCCAGATGGGCATTTGAGGCGTTGGCCGTCAGCTCATTTGAGTACAATAAGTATATGCAGCATTTTTTTGACGATGAAAAAGAAAAATTTCGTGCCCAATATTACCGGGCCGGATTCCTGGAAGAACTTCAGAGCCAAATGGAAACGGCACAAAATGAGTTTGTTACTAAGGGAGAGACAGATAAAAATCACCTGGACATAATCTTTACCGGGTTGCCCGGTCTGGCACAAATCACCGGACAAGAACCTTTTACGGGATGGGAGGGAAAATGGTCCCCTGCACTTTACATTGGCCTGGAGTCCTATTTTAAGGAGGCCGACAACCTGCTTGGGAAACGATCCTCGGCTTATACCTATGCCATTGACAAAACAAAAACAGAATTAATGAAGGAGATTGGGAAAGACGGGATCATTGCCTTAAAACGCGATCACCATAATCTCTTTCTTGAGGAGCTGGTGCTTAACTCTGCAACAAAAAAACTCTACCGCATTGCCGATCGTGTAATTGTTCCCAGGGTTGGTCAGATTTATCTTGAACCGGCCAGTCGGAATGGCCGCGCTCCTTTTTACAGTCATGAGAAAATTCTGGGTACCTGGCATATTCCCACATTATGGTACAATATGGGAGTTATGGCTCTAATGGCTGTCTTGACGGCTATGGCGTTATTTTTTCAAATCCCTGCAAGGTTTATGAAAAAGGGGAGTGAATAATAACGTGTTTTTTATACATTTGCATGATATTACCGATTTATCATTCAAAAACACCTAAATATGAAAAAAATCACCATTGCTTGTATGTTGGCAGCTGCGCTTGTTTTGAGTGCCTGTGGCAATAATGCTTCCAAGAAGAAAGATGCTCAGACCAAAACAACCGAAACAAGCCAACAGGAACAGTATCTCACAGAAGATCTTATTATTAAATTGGACTCTTTAATTTCCGGATTCCAAAAACTGGGTATGATGCCTAATATGCAGGCCATGATCGACGGTAAGGTGGTGCTTACCGATAAGGAAAAAAGAATTAAACCCACCTTCCTTATGCCCTTGTCAAAAGCTGCCGATCTGGTAACCCTCAGTCAGAAAAACCGTGCCTTGGCGGTATATGCCATCGATCGGGAAGTGGCTACCATGTACGGACTTCCTACCGATGAATACGATCAGGTAATTGGAAAGCTTGCTGTGGAAACAGACAACCAGGCCATGATAGACGGTGCGCAAATTAACGTGGAAGTGAACTCATACGATATTAACAGCTGGATTGTTACCATGGGAGAAGAACAACTTGCCAAGGAACAGGTGCACATGTTTTTTGAACTTGCAGCTGCCGCCATGTTGGAATCATTATACATCACCAGTCTGGATATTCCCCGTTATATAACCTATTTCAATGACCAAACAGCCGCCGATGTATCTTACCGTTTTGTTCTGGTTGTTGACGGCGTTGAGTCGCTTATCCCTTATCATCCCGAACTGGAAACCGTAAAAGGCCTTCTGGAGCCGCTGAAAGTAATCAATGCCATTAATGTGAAGCAACTGCAGGATCAGTTAAAAACCCTGGCCACCGACATTGCCGCCGCCCGTGAGAAATTAATGGACTAATATTTTATTCCGCTACGATATAGGTCGTCTTTGCAGACGACCTTTTTTATTTAAAAGATATAACTTTACAACAAAAATGCTGCTTAAGATCGCTTTATGGTGTTCTATGCTCATACAACTTATTACTGCCATTGTAGCAGTAAGTATGGTGCACAGGACAAAATTTAAGATTTCATGGATTCTTATTTCGCTGGGATTTATACTTATTGCGGTTGAACGCCTTTTCGAATTTTCTTCTCTTTTCTGGGTAACTCAGATCTTTCCCAAAGAAGAGGTCCGCAGCTGGTTGGGCGTGGCCGTTTCTGTGATGATGTTCACGAGCTTGTATTATATCAGGCAAATATTCAATTTACAGGACGAGGTGGACAGGATGAGAAAGGAAAATGAAAAGCAGTTACTTACCGGCATCATCCAGGGAGAGGAAAGAGCCCGGCAGGCTATTGCCAGCGATCTCCACGATGGAATCGGACCGCTTTTGTCTTCAATTAAAATGATTATCAGTTCCATAGATATGGAAAAAATGGATCCGGACAATAAAAAGGTTATTGAAAAGTCCTGTTTTGTGATTGACGAAACCATAGTAACTTTAAAAGAAATATCCAACGACCTTTCCCCTCATTTACTTAAAAATTACGGATTGATAAAAGCGTTGGAAACTTTTGCAAAACAACTCTTTGAAAACACCCCTGTTCAGTTCCGGCTTACGTCGGATATCGGGGATGACAGGCTGTTTTATGAATTGGAAATCAATATGTACCGTGTGATCACCGAATTATTGAACAACAGCATGAAACACGGAAATCCGGGCGTCATTTCACTGAATATTACCCGGGATACCAATGCCTGCTGTTTTGAATACTCAGATGATGGAAAAGGATTCGATCCGGTACAATATCATAACACACCCGGGATAAAAGGCATGGGGCTGAAAAATATCAGTTCGAGAGTAAAATCTCTTGACGGTCATTTTCATATGGAAAGTGCTCCCGGCAATGGTATAAGAATCTTAATTAACATTCCTCTGAAATGAACAAAATCAATATCTATCTGGTAGATGACCACTCCCTTTTTCGCGAAGGACTCAGGTTCCTGTTATCAAAAATTGAAATGGTCAATAATGTCTACGAAGCAGAAAACGGAGCTGTTTTTCTTGACGGATTGGCCGGCAAGTCGGTAGATTTGGTACTTATGGACATAGAAATGCCCGTAATTGGCGGTGTTGAGGCAACTGTCAAAGCGCTTGAAGCGGATCCTTCTCTGAAAATTATTGCGTTGTCAATGTATTCCGAGGAAAGCTATTACTATAGTATGCTAGAAGCCGGTGCTGTGGGTTTTTTGTTGAAGAACTCGAGTTTCAAAGAGGTCAAAACGGCTATTTCAGACGTAATGGCGGGCAGGTCGTATTTTTCTGCAGAAATCATTCAGGCATTGAAGAATCATATATCAAGCAAAAAGCCGGAAACGGGAAATTCTTTTATTACACCCAGGGAAATGGATGTTCTGTGCGGTATATGCAAGGGCTGGTCCAACGAAGAAATAGCCGAAAAACTATTCATTAGTCGGCGCACAGTGGAAAAACACAGAGAAAACCTTCTTCAGAAAACGAACTCCAAGAACACGGCAAGCCTCATAATATTCGCCTTTAAAAACCAGATAATCAGTTTTTAGCCGTTTTATTACGTGTTTTTACGTATAGTAAAATACGTATTCTGTCGGGTTTGGAAATTAGTAAAAGCTTTTACCTTTACCAAAATCTTATATTATGGTAGAGAGTATTTCTATTATTGCCGGCATAAATAAAAACGGTGAGCCGGAAGGATTCAGCTGCATTGAGGTGATCCCCGGAGAGATCATAGGCGTTGTGGGCCCAACCGGAAGCGGAAAAAGTGCTTTAATTGAAGATATTGAGCAATTGGCGCAGAAAGATACGGTAACGCACAGACAAATATTAATCAACAACAGAATCCCCGATCCGGCTCTCAGGTACGACCCTAAAAAGAAACTGATTGCCCAGCTTTCTCAAAATATGAATTTCCTTGCCGATATGACTGTCAAGGACTTCCTCCTGCTACATTCCAAGTGCAGGGGCAAAGATCCGGGACTTATAGGGAAGGTCATTTATCACGCCAATGCGCTTACAGGGGAACCTATAAATGAAGACATGAACCTCACCGTCCTAAGTGGCGGTCAGAGCCGTTCCCTGATGGTAGCTGATGTGGCTTTTATAAGCGATTCTCCTGTTGTATTGATTGATGAGATTGAGAACGCCGGTATAAAAAAGCACGAAGCAATGAGGTTGTTATCCGGCAGCGGAAAAATCATCCTGGTTGTAACACATGACCCTCTGCTGGCTTTAATGACACAGCGTAGGATTGTGATGAAGAACGGGGGCGTGGAAAAAGTATTTATGACAACCAGGGAAGAAATGAACCTGTGTACCCAGTTGAATCAGATAGACCACAGGTTGTTCATAATACGGGAGATGGTGAGAAAAGGTGAAGAGGTGGTCGCATAAAAAATAAAAACACATGAATCTGATAATTGTCGCCGGCACACCCGGTGCAGGTAAAACGGCTGTATTACTACATGCGGTAAAGTGTATTAAAGAACAGCATATCAATATATCAATAGCAAAGATCGACTGTCTTTATACAGAAGATCATCTAAGGTTTCAAAAATTGGGAGTCCCAACCATGTTCGGACTGTCAAAAGATATGTGTCCCGATCATTTTACTATCTATAACCTTGCCGAAATGACCACTTTTGCTCAGGAGAACGGTTCAGATATGCTAATTATAGAAACTGCCGGGCTCTGTCACCGTTGTGCTCCGTATACTGCTTCGAGTCTGGGCGTTTGTGTTATTGACGCCACAACAGGACCCAACACACCGCTCAAAGTAGGTCCTTTCCTCAGTACTGCTAACGTGGTAGCTATAACTAAAGGCGATGTCATTTCACAGGCCGAGCGGGAGATATTCAGAGAGCGGATCATAGAAATGAATCCCGGTTGCCGTATCATAGAAGCAAACGGTTTAACCGGTAAGGGAGCCGGCGAACTGGCGCAGTGCTTTACAGAGGCAGGGGAATTCAGCTATGATAATGACACGCTCAGGCACAATGCGCCCTTCTCTATTTGCACACTATGTGTGGGAGAAACAAGGATCAACCGGAAGCATCATCGGGGGGTACTCAGACATATTGACGGGGTACAAACATACAGAGGAGAATAAACATGAGATCGAATGACGAATTATACAGATGGTTACCCGGTTTCAATTGCGGTGCCTGCGGTTATACGGATTGCCAGACCTTTGCACAGGCCCTGAAAGAAGGGAACGTGTCTCCCGGCAATTGCCCGGTGCTTTCCCAGGAACGATTTGCCCGGAATAAAAACCAGCTGGAGTTGTATTTAGCCGGTCGTTTGAATTGCCCGGACTGTATAGAAGACTATATTGGTCTGATTGATCATGTAAGAGCCGATTTTATTCTGCATCCTTTATCCGGAGAACCGGCCTGCAGAGAAACGCTGGTTTCGTTTGCTCCGGAAAAATTATCGGATGGAATGGTTATTAAATACAGGCCGTTGGGATGTCCAATCACCCATTTTGCCCGGATAATAGCCATTGAGAACGGTCTGCTTGATGTTTGGGTTATTGGCCCCGGAAAATTGCTGGATCGTGACGAAAGTCCTTGTGAACTGGGTATCTGCATGGTTCTTTCCTTCCAGGGGGTGATTGAGGGCCCGAGGCCTTATGTGGGACAAAC